>Ga0272441_10001369_pt1 | contig 51996 bp, 36 predicted proteins | sample SSMProp6N_FD_193582 | JGI IMG/M metagenome (GOLD analysis project Ga0272441, IMG submission 193582) | Marine sediment archaeal communities from Little Sippewissett salt marsh, Falmouth, MA, United States - SSM-Prop-6N | ecosystem: Environmental > Aquatic > Marine > Wetlands > Sediment ...
ACCCAAACGTGGAGACTTCATTTATCGTCAAAACAGCACTGGCGCAAGCCCTTTATCTTCAAATGCTTACAGCGGAATCCCGCAACCACGAAACCCTTCAAGTGGAAACGGCACTAGGTTGCGATTAGCACGGGCCAGGTATAGGCTTTAGGTCAAAAGTCGGCGTTCAGCGAGCGACGCTGGCCCTCATATGCGTTGTGCGCGCTTCGGACCGGGGTTGCTTGCTTGAGTGGGTGATGCAATCACGAACGTGCATTGGCCAACACGCGTAGCCCACTTTCCTTCCTGCTGACAACGTCGACTCTGAACAGTGAATCCAGCGGCGCTGGCTGACCTTAGCTGTGTGTGCCTCCTGTCGCTGCGGTCTTGACAAGGAGTTGATGCGATGCTGAAGCCCACACTGATGCCGAGCTTGCTGACGGCTGTCGCGCTCTGCCCCTGACCGTGATGCTGTGGCCGATCCACTTGCTCACCGCGTATTGCGGGAAGCTCATGGCCCATTCCTTCTCGCACGAGGATCGTAGCGTCTGCCACAGGCGGGACATGACTGCCGTGATCATATCCGATGGATGCGATATGACCCGCGTCGATCATCGTCTGGCGCACAGCCTTGAGCTTCAGCGGACCGAAGTCGGCAACGGGGAGCGAGGCGTACGCCTTCCTCAGAGGACGCATGGCGGCCTTGATGCCGTAAAGCTCGTCTGTGGCCTCGCCGTTCTTGCGGTAGTAGGTTTGAGCGAAACTCCAGTATGCCAGGATCGTCTCAGCAACCGTGAGGCCGGGAGCGTTCTGATCGACGCGGCGGCCGTTGCTGAGCCACTCGGCGATGACGCGGTCATACTGCTCCTGGGCTTGGGTCGTGCCATATTTGCCCAGGTAAATCGACCTCCCGTCTATTACGACGAGTGCTTGGCCGCTTCCCTTATGGTGGTGGAGCTTGGGAATCGAGGTGCATTTCGCGGGCATCTTGCGGTCTCCTGAGCCTTGAAAGGAGTAGGACTACTCCTTGTCATAGGCTTTCGAGCCGCACTGCCCGCCGCGGGCAGGTACGCTAAACCTCGCGTTCGGCGTCTCTTATGTCGAATCGAAGTGACTGGACACGGTTAGAACTCTTTGCAGGAGAAGCAACGGCATTGACCAGAGTTATCAAGGAGGCGATCGTCACCGCCTGACGACCGTTCGATGTTGTGCCTGGATCTGCGCGCGTTATCGGCCGTACGAGCCGCCACATTCACTAAGGCTTGACCATCTGATACCTCGGCCCGCCGCGCCGGCTGACCGCACAGTCGCCAGTCCCGCTTTGGGTGTGCCAACGCTCGCCGGTGCTCTCGGGGGGCGCGAAGATGGTCGCGTGTGGAGCGCATGTTACCGGACGCCAGGCCTGCCTCCCGGGCTTTCTGCTTGTAATCGGTGTCGCGCACGGTATCTTCAAAGTGCGGGTGCCACAGTCGGTTAGGTGTCTGACGGAGCGTGGCGCGAGAGGAGCAACGATGATGTCTTGCATCAAGTCTATCTGGTGCGGGCGCGCCAGTCTTGTCGTTTCGATCCTGCTACTCGGAGGATTCGGAGCCATCGCCGGCGCCCAGGAGGATCAGTCCGGCGCGCGCGCTGGATCAGTACGCGCGGCGGATGCGTTTGAGCGCGGCGCGGCCGAGTTGGACGACGCGTTCGTCTCGATTGACGTTGGACGATATCCCGCGCCAGACCTCATCGACCCGCGGGACACCGCCCAGGAAAGCGAGCCGATTGAAGCTCCCCTGGCCTTGTGGGAGCAACTGGCCAGTCTGGATGCAGCCGAGCGTGCCAACGCCCAGATCGAGTTCGAACTGGGCGGCGCGGCCCGCGACGCCGATCGCGACGCGGCGGCGAATGTCGCCAACCTGTGGAACCGTCGAGACCATGACACCGCGCTCGCCGAACTGCGCACGCTGGAGGAGGCGGGAGTGCCGCTGGCGGTGGGCATCGCCTGGATCGAGCCGCTTACGCTCGGCGGCACGCGAATGAACGACATCCGCATCGGCGGCACGCGGGGCGAAGCCCAGACGATGAACCTCGACTTCGACGCGCCAACTGGCAACGTGTTCGCGATTGTGCGCTGGGGCTCGACGACCGGCACCAGCGCGTGGACGCTGAACACCTCGACCGACGGCGGCGTCATCTGGTCCGAGTCCTACTCGTTCACCAGCTCGGTCGGCCTGATCGACGTGGACTGCGCGGTGGTTGATGACTACGTCTATATTGCCTACGTTGCCGGAAACGCTCCAGACGAAGCCCGCATCCGGCGTTGCCTGACCAGCACCGGCGCCATCGACGGCGGCTACGGTTTCCACGTAGTGTTTGACGCCGGCGCAAACACGGTTGAAGATGTCGCGCTCGCCTCGAACGCCAACGACCTCGACAACCGGATTTACTACGCCATCATCCAAAGCGACGACGTGCTGCGCTGGGCGTACGACGTGGGCAGCGACGGCACGACCTTCGTCGAAAACTCGCCGGCAGGCGCCAATCCGGAGTTCGGACTGGACATGACCTGGGACAACAACCGCGGCGCGTGCGTCGAGTTTCTCTATGTATCGTACGCCGGCAATGACGGCGACATTCACGTGCTCGGACATGGGGAGGCCAGTTGGACCGACTGGGCGGTCGAGGCCGGCGCCGGCAGCTTCCGGACCACGGCCATCTCCGCCTACGGAGACACGATCATCTGCGCCTTCGAGTATCCGTACGCCTGCGGCACCGGCATCCGCTACCGCATCAGCTACGACTGCGGCGACACGTGGACTCCCGGCGCGCTCGCCGTCCCGGACGGTGCCACCATCTTTGGCTACTTCGAGCCCGACGTCGACGCGCGCGACGGCCACGGCACGGCGATCCTCTATCAGGCCGAGGCCGGCGAACTCGATCCGATGTACTACCGCACGCGCGCCGGCTTTGCGCCCGGGGCGTGGAGCGATCCGGCCCTTTTCAGCGACCACGACGTGTACACGGGCAGCGACACGGCGCTTGGCCATCTGCCACCGTTGGCCGGCGAGTCGTTCAGTCATGGCGCGATGTACCTCAGCCTCGATCCCGACTTCCGTACGCCGTACTTTGATCGTCCACAGGCCTCCGGGGCCGCCTGCAATGACACGACCCCACCGACCGTGAGCATCGACGCGCCCGTCGCGCTCAACTGTGCGTGCGACTTGGTCAACATCACGGGCACGGTCGATGATTCGGACGGTACGTACACGGGTGACCAACTTGAGATTCGGCGGCGCGGCGCGGCGGGCTGGACCGTGGTCGATACGGCGTTCGGGGCGCGCTCCGGGGTGCTGTACACGTGGGATACCCTCGGCTTGGCGCGGGACTATTACTGCGTGCGCATCGTCGGAGAGAACGAGTGCGGTTTGAGCGCCAGCGATGCGACCTTCGTGTACGTGTCGACGACTTTCGATGATGTCGAGCTGCGCTCGCCGGAGAATGGCGGCGTGTATGGCGGCAGCGTGTCTTGCGACGGGACGGCGACGACGACGTCGTGCTTCGCGGCATACACCGTGAGCTATCGGCCGACCGGCGGCGGGACCTGGCAACCGGTTGATCCGAGCCACCCCGTATATCCGTCCGCGGTAATCAATGATCCGCTGGCACTCTGGAACACGGCCGCGCTGGGACTCTCGGACGGCGATTACGACCTGCGCCTTATGGGGGAAACCGACTGTGGCGACACGGCCAGCACGGTGATCAGCGTGGCGCTCGACAACACACTCCCGGTCGCCCGCCTGGACGCGCCGGAGAGCTGCGTCATTTACGCATCGGAGGCGAGCATCGCGATCCACGGCGAGGCGTCCGACGCGAACCTGTCAGAGTGGACGCTGGCGGTGATCGGCGGCCCGTATACCGACTGGCACACCATCGCCGGGCCGATCACGTCGAACGCGTCCGGGCTGTTGTACACGTGGGATACGTTCGGCCTGCCCGACTGTGCCTACACAATCCGCCTGCGAGCGTCGGACAAGGCGGTGCTCGGCGACGAGAGCCACCACGTCGTGGAGGCTTACGCCTCGATCGTACTGGGCGATTGGGCCAACCCGGACCTGGACGGCGACGGCGACGTGGACATGGACGACTTCGAGCTGTTCCAGCAGCAGTTCACCGGCCCGTTGCCGTAGCGGACCGACACGATGCGTCGTTGAAGAGAGAAATCAGGATCCACCGAACGACCCCGAGCGCCTCTGCTGCTATTGGGGAGGGGCATCGAATCGGGGTGACTGGATTTGAACCAGCGACCTCTGCGTCCCGAACGCAGCGCTCTAGCCAGGCTGAGCTACACCCCGTGTGCAGCTCCGCGCCATCACGCGGAAGCCTCATCCTAGCAGTTTTTCGCGCCAAGGCAAGCACGCCGACGCCGCCTTGGCAGATTCAGCCAGCAGGCATCCCACGCCGGCCATCGCCGTCGAACCACGCGGCGTGTGCCGAATCGTCGAACGTCCCTTGGGGACTCCACCACCCGCGTCAACGCGGCGGCCTCTCGGGCACCCCACCATCAGCCCGAAGGTACTCCGCGACCCGCCTCCATAGGCAACCGCAGCCGACGCCATGCCACGCGGGCCGGATGTTATGGGGCGGCGCGACATTCACCCGCCGAGGTCGGCCAGGTTTCGCTCGAGCGTCGCGTAGCGCTCCTTCATCTCCCCCAGCCGTTGCCGCTCGCGCTCGACGACGGCCACCGGAGCCTTCGACACGAACCCCTCGTTCGCGAGCTTCCCACGCAGCCGCTCGATATGCCCGCGCAACCCGTCGCGCTCCTTCTCCAACCGCTTGCGCTCCGCCGCCAGGTCCATCAACCCGCTCAGCGGCACATACACCTCCACGCCGGTCAAAACCTGTGCGGCCGACTCCGCCGGCTTGGCAACATCGGTGCCGATATCGAGCGCCTCGCACCGCCCCAGCCGCTGCAAAACCGCGAGCTGCGCCTGGAGGCTGGCGACGATCTCGGCGTCCGTCCGGATGACCGCCTGCGGCAGCTTACCGATCGCCGGCATCTTGGCGGCTGACCGGCTCGTGTTCACGCGGGCGAGCGTGTCTCGCAACGCACGAATCACCTCCTGCAACGCCGCCATCTCCCGCTCAACCTCGGGGGCACGCTCGTAGCGATTCGACCCCGGCCACGCCGCGATAATCAGGGCTTCGTCGGCGTCCTGGACATCCCACAGCCCCCGCCGCGGCGCCACCTCGCCCAGCTTCTGCCACAGCGCCTCGGTGACGAACGGGATGATGGGGTGCAGCAACCGCAGTGTCTGGTCCAACACCCACACGAGCACCTGCTGCGCCACAGCAGCCGATCCATCTGCACGGCTCGCAACGTGCCCCGCGGCGTCTTTGCTGAATAACCGCGGCTTCACCAGCTCGATGTACCAGTCGCACAAGTCGCCCCAGAAAAACGAGTACATCACGCTGGCCATGTCGCTCGTCTGGTACTGCGCGAAACACCCCTCCACCTGCTCGATGCAACCAGCCAATCGCGAAATGATCCAGCGATCCTCGATCGCGAGATCCTCCGGGGCCAGCGGGCGCGGCGAATACCCATCCAGGTTGGGCATCACAAAGCCCGTCGTCGCCTGCCAGAGCTTGTTGCAGAAATTCCGCCCCGGCTCAAACCGGTCCGACGTGTTGATCTCGCGGCCATCGTCGAGCTTCAACCGCTTGACCGGCAATCGGGCATCCTGCGTTTCGGTCGCGATAGAAGCCATCGTGTACCGCAGCGCATCGGTTCCATACAGCTCGATGATATCCAACGGGTCCACGCCGTTGCCCAGCGACTTGCTCATCCGCCGGCCTTGGCCGTCCTGGATGTTGGGGTGGATGTACACGTGCGAAAACGGCACGCGCTGCGTGAAGTACAGCCCCGTGATGATCATCCGGGCAACCCACAGTGTGATGATGTCTCGACCGGTGACCAACACACTCGTCGGATAGAAATACTCGAGGTCCGCGTTCGCATCGGGCCATTTCAGAGTGCTGAAAGGCCACAACGCCGAGCTGAACCACGTGTCGAGCACGTCGGGGTCCCGCTCAAAACCGAACTCGTCGGCGAAGGCGGTGAAGTCGTCGATCGCGTCCGGTCGTGGACACCAGCAACTGGCATGCAACCGCTCCCGCTCGCTACCCGCCTCCTGCCCGGAACGATCCGCACTGGTGAGAACCTGCCGGGCAACCTGGCCACTCGCCTCCAACTCGTCCAGCCGCGCGAGCATGCGCGCCACCCAGTCCTTATCGTCGAGGTGGCTGGCCGCTTCGCTCCCCAACGTCCAGACCGGGATCCGATGCCCCCACCAAAGCTGCCGGCTGATGCACCAGTCACGCTTCTCCCCCAGCCAATCGAGCAGCGTCTTCGCATACCGCCCCGGGAAGAACTGCACGCGACCGTCGCGGACCGCATCCATCGCCAGGTCCGCCAGGTCGCCCATCCGGACAAACCACTGCTCAGAGAGCATTGGCTCGATCGGCGTCTTCGAGCGATCGCTATGGCCGACCTCCGTCTCGTAGTCCTCGATCTTCTCCATCAGACCGAGCTGCTCGAGATCCTCCACGACCTTCACCCGGGCGTCGTACCGGTCCAGCCCCGCGTACGCCCCCCCGTTCTCATTGATCGCCCCGTCCTCTGCAAGGATGTTGATCATCGGCACGTCGTGCCGCAGTCCGAACTCGTAGTCATTCGGATCGTGCGCCGGCGTGACCTTCACGCACCCCGTGCCGAACTCCGGCTTGACGAGAATCGAGTCCGCGATGATCGGGATCGGCCGATTCACCAGCGGCAGGATGCACCGCTTGCCGATCAGGTGCGTGTACCGCTCATCGTCCGGATGGACGGCGACTGCCGTATCCCCCAGCATCGTCTCCGGCCGCGTCGTGGCAATGACCAGGTAATCCTGCCCAGGCTTCGCCGACGGGTCGGTAGCTGGCTTGCCACCCTCGATCGGGTACCGGTAGTGCCACAGATGCCCCTGGACCGTTTCGTGCACGATCTCATCGTCGGCCACCGCGGTCTGAAGATGCGCATCCCAGTTGACGAGCCGGTTGCCACGATAAATGAGCCCATCCTGGAACCAGCGGAAGAAGACCTCGTACACAGCCTTGGCGCACACCTCGTCCAGCGTGAACCGCGTACGATCCCAGTCGCACGAGACCCCCATCTTGCGGAGCTGCGCCAGGATCCGGCCGCCGTAGTCTTCCTTCCACTCCCAGATCTTCTTGACGAGCCCGTCACGACCGATTTCATGCCGAGTCAGGTTCTGCTCTTCCTTGAGCCTCTTCTCGACCACGGCCTGCGTGGCGATGCCGGCATGATCCATCCCCGGCATCCACATCGTCTCGTAACCGCACATCCGCTTGTAACGAATGAGCGCGTCCTGGAGCGTGTTGTTGATAGCGTGGCCCAGGTGCAATGCACCCGTTACGTTCGGCAGCGGGATATCGATGACGTACGGCTGCTTGTCCGGATTGGGAACGCCGTGAAAATACCCGCCTGCCTCCCAGAACCGGTAGACATCGCTCTCAACCGAGTGTGGATCGTAGCTCCCACCGTTGCTCATAACGGCTCCAACAGGACAGTAGAGGCCGGGGCTGCAGGTCCACCGCCCCCGCTCATGGGGGCACGCGGGCCAACCCGGCCGGCACAAAAGGCCATAGTGTACACTTCGGCCACCCCCCGTGCGACCATCAGCGGGCCGAGCCATGTGGACGCCCGCGGTGTAACCACGCTCTACCGCCGCTGATCTTCCCCACGAAGCGCCAGCGGCGGTGCGAGAATCTCCGTCAGGACGAAAGCCGCCTGAAGCGTCCGCCGATCCCGTAGCACCTTGCCAAGATGCTCGGCGAACAGCGGCTCCGCACCGGCCGGCATCGAGGGCATCTCCTTCCGAACACGGCCATGTTCCGGGGCCTTTACCATCGCCACATCCGGCTGCCCCGCGTCCATCAACTCCACTTCAGCGAGGGGCTCCGGCGGCGTGGTCCGTGGTGACGGCACGCGTGGGATGCGGGCCACTGGTGGCCGGGCCGGACGCGCCACGGGACTTCGATCCGGAACGCGGCGCGGCGTCGGACGCGCGGGGGGCACCGGTCGCTGCGGCGCGGGGCTGGGCCTCCGAGGGGGGCGAGCCACCGGTGCTTGGCCCGGCCGAGGCCGCGTGGTGCGTGTTGCCGATCTCGGCTGGTCCGAGGGTTGCTTGCGCGCCTTGATCTTCTGGACGATACCGCCCACAACGCTGATGACGATCAGCACAACCCAGAGGAGAGCATCGCTGTCCAGCGGCAGGTCAGCTAGGATGGAACACGTCGTCGACACGATGAAATCCGTCACCTAGGCACCCGGTTTCCCGCCATCCTCGGCCTCGCCCTCCTTGCCGGCGATGTGGTCGCGCATCCCCGTGTCGGCCTGGATGTTCTGCATGCGGTAGTAGTCCATGATCCCGAGGTTTCCGCTGCGGAACGCGTCGGCCATCGCCTTGGGGACCTCAGACTCAGCCAGCACGACGAGGGCCCGATTCTCCTCAACCTTGGCCCGGTTCTCCTGCTCCAGTGCGATGGCCAGCGCCCGGCGCTTCTCCGCCTCTGCCTGGAAGCGCTTCTTGTCCGCCTCGGCCTGATCCGCCTGCAAGCGGGCCCCGATGTTCGCCCCGACGTCGATGTCCGCGATGTCGATCGACAGGATCTCGTAGGCGGTGTTCGCGTCGAGCCCCTTGTTCAGCACGGCCTTGGAGATCTCGTCGGGATTCTCGAGCACCGCCTTGTGCGTCTCGGCCGAGCCGATGGCGGATACGATCCCCTCGCCCACGCGAGCCACGACCGTCTCTTGCGTGGCTCCACCGACAAGACGCTGGATGTTCGTGCGGACCGTGACGCGCGCCCGGACCTTGAGCTGGATGCCGTCCTTCGCGATCGCATCGATCGTCGTGCGACCCGTGTCCGGATTCGGGCAATCGATGACCATCGGGTTCACGCTCGTCTGCACGGCATCCACGATGTCGCGGCCCGCAAGGTCAATCGCACAGGCCATGCGGAAGTCAAGCGGCAGCTTGGCCCTGTGCGCCGAAATGAGTGCCTGAATGACATTGGCTACGCGGCCACTAGCGAGATAGTGATTCTCCAGGTCGGTCGTGGTGACATCGGTCAACCCCGCCTTCCAGGCCTGGATCTTCCTGTGCACAATCACGCCGCTGTTGACGCGACGCAGCATCATGCCGATGAGCTCCCACCACGTCACCTGCGTCTTGGCCGAATAGGCGGTGACCCACAGTCGACCGAAGTTGACGACGATGACAAACGTGACCAGACCCACGATCCCTGCGCCAACCCCGAGAACGATCCAAATCCACCCTGTCATTTCAATTCCCTTCTTCCATCAAGACGAAGCTTTGTCGTCATCGAGCAGCGGCCGGACAACAACCTGCATACCCTCACGGCTGATCACTTGAACCCGCCGGCCCGCCTCGACAAACTCTCCCTGGCTATGCACATCGACGATTTCCTGGCCGAAACGAGCCTGGCCACCCGGGCGAAGATCCCCCGTCACCACGCCGACGTCCCCCACCAACGCCACCGTCGGGTGTGTATCCGCCAGCGCCAACGCGTCGGCTTCCGGATTCGCCGTGATGACGCCACGCGCTAGCCGCGATTCCGGCAGGTAACGAACCAGCAGGAAAATCCCCACCAGCGACAAACACAGGCTGCCAATGAGCACCTTCACACCGGTCACCAACCCCTTCCACGTCGCCGGCAGGCTCGGCATCGAGAACGGCGGCAATTCCGGCTCGGCCGGCACAAACGTCGCCAGCACGGCGAACCCAATCAGCACGATCCCCGCGATCCCCGCGATCCCGAAGCCCGGAATCACGAAGATCTCCACCCCCAGCAGGATCAACCCCACGGCCAGAACGAGCAGGTGCCAGATGTTCGCGAGGCCCGCTGCATACGGCGCTGCGAAGAAAATCGCCAACGCGACCAAGGCCGTAGCACCCGGCAGGATCAGCCCGGGCGACTGAAACTCGAGATAGCCTCCCAGCAATGCGATGATCAACAGAATCCCGCGTACGATCGGGCTGTTCAGCACGGAGGCAAACTTCTCCCAGCCCGACATCTCGAAGTACGTCGGCGGGCCGGTCAGTTCCAACGCATCCACCAGATCCACGGACTTCGCGAGGATGCCGCGCGCGAAACCGAAGGCGACGGCGTCATACTGGGACATGGTGAGGAGATCGCTGGCCCGGTCCACAGGCTGCGACAGGGGCATCTCCTTCCCCAGCGTGGGTTCCAGGTAGCTTTCGACGACCTTCCACTCCCGCTCGTCCTCGTCGGTCTCATCGATGAGTCGTTTCTTGGCCTCGCCCGTCACGAACCGGCGCTCATCGCTGCCGTCTACCTTCTCCAGCCACCAGACCTCCTCACCGACGGTCACCATGGCCCGTGAGAGCAGAGGGTCATAGCCGTTGCGGGCGGCCGAATCCCGAAACTCGTTCAGGATCGGGCTCTCCGCCTTCGCACGCTCGGCCTCGGGCAGGGGCTGCACGCCCGTCCCCGGGACGACAACGATCGGTGCGCAGTCCCCGATCGATGAATGCCCGCTCATCCAGATCTCATCGCAAGCCACGGAGATCATGGCCCCGGCACTGAAGGCGTGGGGATGGACCCAGGCAACCGTGCGAACGTCCACCGAAGCCGTCTTGATAATCTGGCAGATGTCCAGGGCGCTGGTCACCTGGCCGCCCGGCGTATCCATCTCGAAGATGATCGTCGTCGTGCCCGCCGCCCGTGCCTCCCCCAGCCGCCGCTCGATGCTATCACGCATGATGTTGTCGATCACGCCTCGGATTGGGAGGACAGCCCCTTTGGACAGCGTCCCCGGGGAATCGGCCGCCAGTGGCCCGCACAGCATGAGACAAGCCGCCAGAACGGCAACCACCCCTGCCAGCCCGGGAGCCCGGCTCACGAATCGCCGCGTTTGCCGCCGTGTGACAGACCGATACATGATCCCGTCCTCCGCGAACCGCCGACCCGTATAGGCCGGCACCCGTGGCCACTACTCTACCTCAATACTAGCCCGCCCGCGATGGGCAACCCAGGAACCGGCCCTCTTACCGCCCCGGTCGGGCTCCGCTTTTGCGAATGCGTTATTCAGTTGGCTTCGCCATCTTTCCGATAAGCCAGAGGTGTTCTTTTGCCACGACGAACAGCGAGCAGATCTTGGAGAGGGCTATGCCACCGAGAAAACCCACAACGCGTAAGACGAATCAACGCAGGACCACATGGACAACGAGGAACACGACCAGGAACATCACCAGCACACGCATCAACACGACGTCATGGCCGTGTAGCTCACCCAAGTTTCGGGTAGCGCGCGAGGAGTGCCAGTGGCGGATCGGTTCGTACCGAAACGTCTACCAGCAGTTCACCGGCGCCACCACGAAGACGGTCTTCTCGCCGACCAACGCCGGCAAGTGGATGAAGTACATCACCAACGGCGTCCGTGTGTACAAGTTCAACAACAAGGACTTCTGCAAGTACTTCGGTTCGAAGTGGGCCAAAACGACCACCGGCGCTGCGCGCAACTACCTCAGAACCAAGTACGGTTCCGCCATCAAGGACGTGACGCGAGGCAAGAGCAACTGCTGGCTGATCGCCGCCTCGAAGACCCCCACGGCCCGTCCGTTCACCCAGTACCACTGGAAGTAGTCACACCGGCTTGTGCGGCCGAAAGGCCGATCTGAGCACTTTTGGACACGCAGCTTGCTGGTTCGTCAATCTCGCGGCCCGTCACATGGAGTTGACGGGCCGCAGGTTTGCGCCGCCCGTGTTTCCCCCTCACCGCACGTCACCGCGCCTCTGCCACCAACTCGATGCGGGGGTGCAAAACATGCTGTCCAAGCGTGTTTTCGAAATCCACCACGAGCGTGCACCGCGACCCGCGCACCCGCTGCGGCAACGTGATGCGAATCCGACGCCGACCGGCATCAAGCTCCCAGGGAAGAAGCTCCGCGCCCACCTTCGCGACAATCGAGTCCGGGAGAATCCGCAGCCGTTCCGCACCCCATCCCCCACGCGAGCTCAACCCATCATCCAAGGCGACCACTACATCGCCCCCGCCGCGCACACGGCCGTTGCTTGGCTCCACGAGCGCAACAGCCGGCAGCCCGGCCTGCGCCCAGCGCGCCAGCCCCAGAAACAACCCGTACGCTTCCCGACGGTTGTACACCAAGTCACGCAGCCGCGCCTCTTCCTCCGGGTTCGAATGAAATGACGCTTCGCTCAGCACGGCCGGCACACGCGCCTCCCGCAATACCGCCAGGCCGTTCTTGAAGCGCAGCTCATCGCTCAACACGGCACACCCCAGGTGCTTCTGAAGCCGAAGCGTGTCGTTTAGACCATTCAGCAGATAGCGCGCAGCGCACGCGCTGGCAGCCGCGTTGTCCGAGGCCGAATGGTAGAACAGCGAGGTGTAATTCGGGTCCGGGTTCCCAACGCCGTTGTGATGGATCGATAGAAAAAGATCCGCCTGCTCGCGGTTCGCGACGGCCACACGTTGGCGCAGATCCTCCTTGTCCGGCAGATCCAGAGATTCATCGATTTCGCGTGTAAAAACGACCCGAGCTCCCGCATGCAGCAGAAACCCGCGCAAGTACTGCGCAACACGCAAATTTATCTCCGCTTCGCGCAGTCCGGTCGGCCCCCGACGCCACGACCCACCCGGATCGCGCTGACCGATGTGCCCCGGATCCAGAACGATCGTGACGCCTTCGAGAAACCGCGCGTACGCGGGAATCGGAAACACCGGCGACGGATGCTCCGCCCAATCGTATTCCTCCGGCGAACTCCGAACAGGATCCGGCCCGACCGACGTCGGCCCGCCTCCACCGTGCCAAGAATGTAGCGCCGCCCAGACAAGAACGCCCCCCACCAGCACGCCGATCACGAACGGGCGCCCGGCCGCGTTCGCCCGCGAAGACCGTTTCCTGGCTGAATGCCTGCGGTCCGCCACCGTGTCCACCACCTACGGCTGGGCTTTGGCCTTCTCGATCTCGGCCAGCGTCGCGTCGATCGCGGCGTCCAGTTGCGGATGCCGGCCGGCCACCTCATCCGCGGGGCGGACGAGGACTTTGACGTCCGGCTCCGCGCCGTTCAGCTCCATATCGACCCCCTCGGGAAGCGTGTACCAGCCTCGCATCGGCATCCGCACGAGCGCTCCATCTACCAGATGGTATCCGCCCGTGCTGATCACACCGCCGTGCGTCGTCATCCCCACCAGCGGGCCCCGCTCGAGGTTCTTGAACGCATGCGAGACGATCTCCGCGTTCGAGAAACTGTGCTGATTGCACATCATCGCCGTCGGCTTGGTCCACGCGTAGAAGATCAGCCGGCCCTGCGGATACCCCGGCTCGCCACCCCGCTGCACGGTGTAGGCGTGCCGCTGCACGTTCAGCACCGCCATCACCCAGTCGGCTGTCCAGCCGCCGCCGTTGTTGCGCACGTCGATGATCAGCCCCTCGCGACCATGGGCAGCGGCGTACAGGTCCCGCTCAAACACCTCAAACGACGGAACGTCCATGCTGCGGATGTGCAGATACCCCACGCGTCCGCCGGACTGCTCCGCGACATACGCGGCGTTGGCCGCCACCCACGCGTCGTACCGTAGGCCATACGTCCGCCCCATCGAGATGGGACGAATCACCATCGTCTCCGTCTCGGGCTGCTCGCTCGCAGCCGCTTCCGGTTGGACGTCCGCCGGCGCGGCTGGCGTTTCAACCTCTTCCGCTGGATCTTCCTCAGCCGGCGGCGTCTGCTCCTCCTCAGAGTCCTCCGTCTCCTCGTCCGTTTTTTCCTCAGACGATTCGACCTCCTCCTTCCGGTTCGGCGAAGCGATGTACTCGATGATTACCTCGTCACCGACCGTGGCAACCAGGGCTTCCTCGATCGCGTTGTCCGGACCGACAGGCTGCCCATTGACCCTCAACAAGATGTCACCCGGAACAAGCTTGCTCTCGGCGCGGTCCGCCGGCGATCGCGGCAGGATCTCGGCCACCTTCAGGCCCGGCCCCGCGAACACGCGGTCAAACCGGCAACCGAGTTGCCCCACCTGCTCGCCTCGCCCGCCGCGCCCCGGCCCGTAGATGCCCAGGTGCGACGCATTCAACTCACCCAGGAGCATGTTGAAGATGCTGTTGAATTCGACCAGCGTGTGCGTTTTGAGCGCCAACTGGCGGTATTTGCGGGCCAGTGCCGGCCAATCGAGCCCCTTCATCGCCGGATCGTAGAACCACAATCCCAGTTGTCGGGCACCGTCGTCAAACTTCTGCGCCGCTTCGGCCGACTGCGCGATCGCCATCTTGGCGCGGAACGCGTGTGCCTTGGCCCCGGAACCGCTTGCGGAACAGGAATTCGGAACGCCGTTGCGAAGGTAGTAGAGCTTCTTCCCGTTCAGACCCCAATGCAACGCACCAGCGCTGCCGCCGAGGATCGACTTCCGGTCTGTGCCATTCCACTTGATGGTGTACAGCTTCGCGGTGCCCTCGTGACTGGAGCGGAACGCGAGCACCTGCCCACCGGGCGCGAAGGCGAAGCTGGACTGATCCCCCGGGAGCGAGGTCACGCGCCGAATCCGCCGGTAGCTCGTGTCCAGCTCGTACGCGTACTCTTCCTTTTCCTTCCTATCCGGCTTGGCCTCGTCCTTCTTCTCGTCCTTTGCCGGCTTCTTTGCCTCCTCCTCTTCGGCCAGGAACTCCTTGAGCCATCCTCGCACGGCGCTGCGCAGTGACAAACGCGTCTGCTCGGGCGTCTCGGGTGCCGCCTGTGTCGTCGTCGGTTGCGACGCCGCCGGCTGCGACTCGACCGGCTGAGATTCGACCGGTTGGGATTCAGCGGGCTGGGATTCCGGAGCCGCCCCAGCCAGCGCAATCTCACCGCTCGCAGCGGCTGATTTCGGCGGCTTGCGCTTCTTCACCGCCCCGCCAGCCTCTTCAAAATACTCGTCGAGCTCGACCGCCGACTTCTCATCCAGCTCCGGCGAGAGAAACACGACGTACAGGTCGGCATCAAAGCCGTGCCGCTGCGAAGTGAACGCCAGCATTTGCCCATCAGCCGACCACTGCGGCGAACCGTCGTAGTCCGGATGCTGCGAGATGTTTACGCCGGGAGCGCTGCCATCCGCCGGGACGACCCAGATATCGCTGTTGTGCTCGACATCCTCGTTCTCATAGGCGATCCACTTGCTGTCCGGCGACCAGCGAAAAGCAGGCGTGTTCCAGCTCTCGAGCAACACGGATTCTTCACCCGTCTTCAAATCGCGAATGATCAGATCGCCACGCCCGCGCACATACCCAAGCTTCTCGCCATCGGGCGAGATGCGCGGGTGGTACTCGAGCGACGGCCCGTCCGTGATGCGCTCAATCGTGAATCGGAGCGAGTCCGACAGCGGCTGCACCGGGTCCTCAGCGGAGGTCGCCCGGTACAAATCCTCCTGCCCTTCCCGATCGGACACGAAGAACAACGCCTTGCCATCGGGCGACCACACGACATCGTGATCACGCGCCGGCGAATCGGTGACGCGCCGCGTGGGCTTGTCGTCCTCGGTCTTGACCACGAAGATCTCGCCGTGCACAACCAGCGCGATTTCCTTTCCGTCCAGCGAGGCCTCCACCTCATCCGCGTCGCGCGTGAACGCCTGCAACTCGACGTCGGTGCGCGTCTGGTCATCCCCCGCCGTCACCTCGATCACCCTCGACAACCCGTCATCGATCGTCATGACGTAGATCGCGTCCCAGTGCGTGAACGCGAGCGTCCGGCCGTCCGCCGATATCGAGAACTCGCGCACATCATCGCCGGTCATGTGCGTGATCGGTTTGGGTGTCTCGGTACCGATCTCCAGATACCACACGTTCAGCGTCCCCCCGCGATCCGACAGGAAATAGAGCCCCCGTCCCTCCGCATCCCAGACCGGCTGCTTGTCCGTGCCATCAAAATCGGTCACTTGCGAAAACGTGTTGTCACCGACGGCATAGACATACACATCGAAGCTCGCGCTGCCGCGATACCCCCGGCGGCCCCACGGCGTCGATCCCCGCACGAACGCGATCCGCTCTCCGTCCGGGCTGATCTGCGGCAGAGCGCCGAAGCAATCCGCCACGCGCCACGATTGCCCGCCTGCCACGGGCACCCGGTACATCCGCGGCTCCCGATACGTATCCCCCTCCCGCCGCGAATAGAAGTAGATCCAATCGCCGTCGAGCGACCAGTCCGTCGGTATCTCGGCCCGGCCGGAAAACGTCAGCCGGCCAACGCCGCTGCCATCCCGCTCCATCAGAAACACATTGGATGCACCATGGCGATCGGAAGAGAACGCGAGCCGGCGCCCGTCGGGTGACCAGACGGGATGATCGTCGTGGCCCGGGTGCACCGTCAGCCGCGTGGCCGCGCCCCCCGTGATCGGCACGGTCCATACGTCACCTGCCCACGAGAACGCCAGCATCGCCCCATCGGGCGACACCGCGACGTGCCGGGCAAAGACGACGTCTTCCGCAACGGCGGTAGCCATACCGAGCGAAACCAGCAGAACAACGGCCGACAGCAGACTTGACAGTTTCTTGCGCGAATTCATGGGACGGCATCCCTCCTCGCGGTCTCGGGCCATTGGATATACACGGCAAACTTCTCGATTAGGGGATTGTATGCCACCAGCACGCCGCGCCCACCAGGTTTGATTTGTGTTCGTGCCACAGCTCAGTACACTGAATCCTCGTCGCAAACGGTCCCACCATCGGCCGGACGTCGGGAATCAAACGATGCGAACACGGTCCACCTCATGACAGCCGCCATCGCAGCTCTTGTCGGAGTCGTCGTTGGTGCAGCACTCGTGCTGCTCCTGGTCATGCTACGCCGCCGATCGAACGAGAACCTCGCCCGCCAACTCATCGAGCAGGCGGAAACGCAGCAACTGTCGGCCCTGCAAACGGTTATTGATCAGGTGCGCACCGTTTTCGGCGAGCTCTCCCAGAAATCCCTCAAGGTCAACAGCGAGCAGTTCCTCCAACTGGCAGAAACCCGCCTCACCACGCAAACCAGGCAGGGCGAAGCCACGCTCGACACCAAGAAGCGACTCATTGACGAAACCGTCAAGCAGATCGTTACGCGGCTCACCGAGTTGAACACCGCCCTGCAAGCCCAGGAGAAGGACCGCCGCCAAGCCCACGGAACGCTGGTTCAGCGGCTGGAGACCACGGCCAAGACGACCGGCGAGCTGCAACGGGCGACCGCCCAACTGCGGGAGGCGCTGGCGAACCCGCAGCGCCGCGGCCAGTGGGGCGAGCGGATGGCCGAAGACGTGCTCCGGCTCGCCGGCTTCATCGAGGGCGTCAACTACCAGAAGCAGGTGCGCGCCACCGACGGAAACCGCCCGGATTTCACCTTCCCGCTGCCGCACGAGCGCCGGGTCAACATGGACGTGAAATTCCCCCTGCCAAACTACCTGCGCTACCTCGATGCGCAAGACGAGACCACGCGCACGCAGGCCAAGACCGCGTTCTTGCGCGACGTCCGCAGCCGCATCAAAGAGGTGACGACCCGCGACTACATCGACCCGGTCAACGGCACCGTCGACTACGTCCTGATCTTCATCCCCAACGAACAGGTGTACGGCTTCATCCACGAGCACGACCCGACGCTACTCGACGAGGCTCTGCGGCAGAAGGTTGTTCTGTGCTCACCACTCACGCTGTACGCCGTCCTGGCGGTGATTCGGCAGGCCGCCGAGAACATCCGCGTCGAGCACGCGTCGCGCGAGATACTCGCCCTCCTCGGCCGTTTCCGGAAGGAATGGGGCAAGTACACTGAGCTGATGGACAAGATGGGCCGTTACCTCGACCAGGTCGTCAAGCACTACGAGATGCTGACCACGACGCGCACGCGCCAGCTCGAACGACAACTCGACCGAATCGAGGATCTCCGCACGCAGAAGGAAATCGCGCTGCCGCCCGCCAGCGACGAAGACAATTGAACACGCCGGTGGATTTCCACACGAGCCACACCATAAGATGTTCTGGCAGGCATCTGTACTGGTTCACCCAAGGGGCTCGCTGCCCGTAGATATCGGACGTTTCCATGTTCTCGTACCGCTCATCCACCGTCCTGCTCGCCACTTGGCTCCTGTCGCTCGCACCGCTCTCCGCACACGCGGAAACCGTGCAGCTCTACCTCCTCGGTGGCCAATCCAACATGGTCGGATACGGCCTCAACAGCGAACTGCCACCCGAGCTCCAGGGAGAACAAACCGACGTGCGCTTCAGCACCGGCGGCCGCTGGCTCAACCTCCGGCCCGGCTTTGGCAATACCGGCGCGCACTTCGGACCCGAACTCACCTTCGGCCGCCACATGGCCGACGCGCTCCCCACCGAAAACGTCGCTCTCATCAAATACGCCGTCGGCGGCACCGACCTGGCCAACGATTGGCGCCCGCCGGACGCCAACGGCGAGGGGGCCGGGCCGCTGTACGTCACGTTTATGAACAGGGTCGGTACCGCCGTCAATCTGCTCGGACCCGGAACCGATTGGGAATTCGCCGGCATGATCTGGATGCAGGGCGAACGCGACTCACGCGATCCCGACAAGGCTCAGGCCTACGAGCAGAACCTCACCGACTTCATCGCGAGCATCCGCGACGACGTCGCCGTCCCCGACCTGCCCTTCGTCATCGGGCGGATCTCCAATACGCCAACGCTGCCCTACGGGGAGATCATCCGGCAAGCCCAGTTCGACGTCAGCCAATCGGTTTCCAACACGGCCATGATCAACACTGACGACCTGCCCCGGCTCTGGGATGACTTGCACTACGCCACGCCGGGCGTCCTGACGCTCGGTTCGCGCTTTGGCGAGGGGATTCTGTCGATCCCCGAGCCGGCCAGCATGATATCCCTGCTGTGCGTGGCGCTGCTGGCTCGACGTCCGCGCTGACGCCCCTTCTCCCGCCGACCGCTCCACTCCCAGCTTCAAATTCGCGCCGTTTGCGAGTACAACTCCGCTTTGCAGTGCCCGGGCGGGGATGAGACTTTAGGTCAGGAGTAGATATGTCGGCCGCCAGCAACGCGAATGTCTCGGAAACCACGCTCACGCCGGTCCCGCCGCTCAATCTCGTGGCGCAGTTCGCCGGCGTTCAGGAAGACCTGCTCAACGAGCTGATCGAAGTGGCGCGTTCCGGCTACTACGTCCTCGGGCCGAAGGTCACGGCCTTTGAGGAGTCGCTCGCCCGCTACTGCGGCACGAAATACGCCCTGGGCGTCTCCTCCGGGACAGACGCCCTGCTCGTGTCGATGATGACGCTCGGAATCGGCGCGGGTGACGAGGTCATCGTGCCAACCTTCACCTTCTTCGGCACCGCCGGGACGGTCGCCCGCCTCGGGGCCCGGCCCGTCTTCTGTGACATCGATCCGCGCACCTACAACATGGATATGGAACAGGTCGAACGGCTGATCACGCCGCGCACCAAGGCGATCATGCCCGTGCACCTGTACGGCCAACTCGTCGACATGGACCCGCTGCTGGAGATCGCCCGCCGCCACAACGTGCCGATCATCGAAGACGCTGCCCAGGCCGTCGGCGCGCAGAACACCAACGGTCACGTGGCAGGCGCGTTCGGCACGTTCGGCTGCCTGAGCTTCTATCCGACGAAGAACCTCGGCGCGATGGGAGACGCCGGCGCGCTGCTGACCAACGACGCTGATCTGCTGGAGCTCGCCCGCAAGCTGCGCATTCATGGGAGTGGCCACACGTACTACCACGAGCATATCGGCGGCAACTTCCGGATCGACGCGCTTCAGGCCGCCATCCTCACCGTGAAGCTTGGGTATCTCGAGGCGTGGACAGAGCAGCGGCGGGCTCACGCGACCCGATACTCCGAACTGATCAGCACGGCCGGCCTGGCGCGCGAACACATTCAGCCCCCACAGGAAATCCACGGCCGCCACGTGTATCACCAGTACGTTCTGCGCGCACAGCGACGCGATGAGCTGGTCGAGTTCCTCAAGCAGCGCAAGATCGGAGCCGGCGTCTACTACCCCCTGCCGCTCCATCTGCAGAAGTGCTTCGCGCACCTGGGCCACAAGGAAGGTGACTTCCCGCACGCCGAGCGCGCGGCCGGTGAAGTCATCGCTCTGCCCATCTACCCGGAGCTGACGGAGCGGCAACAGCAGACCGTCGTCGATGCCCTGATGGCGTTCTACCGGCGATAATCACTACGAACATCGCCCCCGCCGCGTTAGCTCGTTGACGTTGGCACGTCCTGGATCGTCGCGACTCTGCTGTGCTGTCGCTTCGCCCAGTACATCGCCTCATCGGCCATGCGCAGCAGATCCTCCCAGGTATCCGCAGCGTGCAGCCGCAGAGACGCCACACCGGCCGACAGGCCCGGCACCACGTCGTCGGCGTGGACTCGCACACGCTGGCCAAACAGCAGAATCAGCCGTCGGGCCACCCCGCAGGCGTCGTCCGTGTTCGTGTCCGGCAGCGCGATGACGAACTCGTCACCACCGTACCGCACCGCGAGGTCAGTCCCCTTGCGCACCATCGCGCATATGAGTTCGCCAACGAACGCGAGCAGCTCATCCCCGGCCTGGTGCCCCAGTGAATCGTTGAACGCCTTGAAGCGATCGACATCCAGCATGATCAGCGACAGCTCGCCCCCGCCCAGCCGCTGCCGCCGGAAGAGCGCCGGCATGTCACGCTCGAAAACCCGCCGATTGCCGAGCCGCGTCAGCGGATCGGTCTCCGCCTCGCGTTCCGCCCGGCGCTGCGCCCGCGCCGCTCGACGCGTCCGGGCATCCACCTCCGCCTCGACCGAATGACGCAACTGCGTCGCTTCCAGTCGCCACCGCTTCATCTCCTCCTGCGTCTGCTCAACCGCGGCGACGAGGGGGGCCAGCTCCGCCGGCGGCATGTCACCCAACGCCACCTCCGTCAATCCCTCCCGCACAGACGCCACCGTGCGACCAAGTCGGAGAATCGGCCGCTGGATCCCGTACTCGAACCACACCCACGCAATGACCAGCCCCACCAGTGAAACGCCCAGTAGAACGAGCAGCGCCAAGGATGGAGGCTCATGCGGATGCTCCCCGCGATCCAGCACAGCCGCCAGCGTCACGTCATCATCCGACGTCGGGATGGTCAGCAGCTCGAAACGCCGGGAAACCACGTTGCCGAGCAGTAGCGGCTTGGACGTCGGCATACGTGTGTCGAGATCGACTTGGGTGGAAACCTGCTCCCAGGTCAGATTGGCGCGCTGGCGAAACTCCAGGCCGCCACCATCCCTCCGCAGCACGGCCGCCCAGCACACGTGTCCCCCTTGCTGCTGGACCCGGTGCAACCACTCGTCACTGCCGGCGGCGGCGTCTGCGCCCCCCTTCAGGTGAGCAGCCAGGGCGAGGCCCAGGAACGCCTCGACCTCGCCATCATGTCGCTGCTCTTCGTGCCGAGTCAGCAGCCAGTGGGCAACGGCCCCCGGCACCGCGACCGAGAGAATCACCAACAAGACCAGCAGCAAGCCGCGCGTCGTGACACTGCCCGGTACAGCCCCACGCAGCTTGCCAATCCACCGTGTCATCACCGGCTATATCGGCTTGGGGAAAAAGCCACGTAAGGGGTGGTGGTTTCTACTTGCGAGCGGCGAGGTCGGCACGACGAGTCAGCCGATAAAACGTGACGTCTGACGAGAAGGAAGGACCATCGCGCCGACGATGCACGGCGCTCCACAACCCGATGCCCCTAAGCGCCTGCGGCTACCTGCCGCGGCTCGTCCTCATCCTCCGCCGGCGTCTCCGACTCGGCCAGCCGCACCGTAGACGGGCGGCGCAGACTCAGGGCCTCCAGCGGCGGCAGATCCTCGACGTCGGCAAGCCCGAAAACGTCCAGGAACTTGCGCGTCGTCCCATAGAGCATGGGTCGCCCGACGATCTCCGCTCGACCGACGATGCGAATCAGCCCCATCTCACGGAGTCGGTTCAACACCTCCCCGCACCCGACGCCGCGGACCGCCTCGATGTCGGCCCGGATCACCGGCTGCTTGTAGGCGACGATCGACAGCGCTTCCAACGCCGCCGCGCTCAGCCGCGTCTGCGCAGCGTGCTTGTTCAGCTTGGCCAGCCAGGGCTGGTACTCCGGACGCGTCAGCATCTGGTAGCCACGCGCGATCGCCTCAATCCGAAAGGACAGTCCGACGGCGGCGTACGTCTCGTTCAGCTCGTCGATGAGGCCCCGAACCTCCCGCGCGGACCCCGCGCCAGCCAACTCGGCCAGCCGAGCGGCGCTCAGCGGCGAATCCGACGAGAAAAGCAGCGCTTCAACGACGCGCGCCGGCGTGGCCTGATCGACGGCCTCGTGCTCCGCGTCCATCGTGTGCGGCGTGGGTGTCTGCACATCCAGCGGGGCGATGTCATCGCGGTCACTGGCTACGGCCGGTTCGCACGCTTCACTCAGGTGTGGATCCACGATCGGCCCCTCGGGCACCACGGTTGTTGCAGAAGCACCCCCCACCTCCACCACCAGAGGACATTCTTCGCGATCCATCGCGCTCACCTCATCATCCGTGACAAAAACATCCTCGCAACGAAACCACCCATATCCTAGCCACCGCCCACCAGGTCGTCCAGGATTCATCACCTTCAAAAACCGCCGCCTCCTCGCCACACATCGCGTTTGCGAGCGCGTACGTGCTATGCGAAACTACACGCCGGACGGCGGCACGCTCGCCGCCATGGAACGCGCAGGCCGAATCGGGACCTGGTACCAAGCGCCGAGGACAGATGCCCATGGCGAGTTTCCACATCGACAGGCTCAATCGCGAGCACGTGCAGTTGCTGGTGGTCGATTTTCAGGAGCGGTTGCTGCCGTATATCGAGAACCACGCCGACATCCTGGCACACGCGGAGCGCATGACACGCGCGGCCGTCGCCCTCGATATCCCGATCACGGTCTCAGAGCAGTACCCACGCGGGCTCGGTGCCACGGTGCCAGCCATCGCCGAAGCCGCCGAAGGTGCCGTCCGCGTCGAGAAAACGACCTTCAGCTTCTGTGCCGATGAGGCATGCCGCACGCGCGTTTCCACGGTGATGCGCCCCCAGGTGCTGCTGGTCGGCATTGAAACACACGTGTGCGTCCAACAGACGGCGCTGGACCTGCTCGCCATGCAGATGCGGCCGGTCGTCCTCGCCGACGCCGTCGGGTCGCGTCGACCGTTCGATCGCCAGATCGCGCTGGACGGCATGCGGGCCGCCGGCGTGATGATCACCACCGTCGAATCCGCGATCTTCCAACTGGTGCACGAATCGGGCACCGAGTTGTTCAAACGCATCCTGCCACTGGTACGCTGACATGCCCGCCGATGAGGATTATCCGGACGCCGGTGAGAGCGAGTGGCCGCTCGACGATCCTGAGGGACCGCAGGAGCACGACCTGATCGACGAGGATGAGGACGAGACGCCCACCGTCCCGTGCCCCCACTGCCACCGCCCCGTGCCCGATTTCGCCGACCGCTGCCATCACTGCGGCCACTGGATCGTGCAAACCGCAGGCCCCTCAGCGCGTCACAATCTCTGGTTCGTCGCGGTTGTCATCGCGGTGATCGCCGCGTTCCTGATCTGGCTGCTGCGTTGAGCCCCCGGCGTCCACCCCGCCCTGCCGGTAAACATGCCGTTCGGCCGATCACGAATGCCCGCCGCGTGCCGAATTGGGGAACAACCCGGCCAGCTTGACCCGCCGACACGACTGGCCGTCGTGCACCGCCATCTCCGCCTGCCCCCGCATGCATGCCCCGCCGACAACACCATCCCTGCGCAAGGCGTACAGGATGAGCTGGTACGCGGGTTCTCCCTGGTCATCGCGCAGGCGGATTTCGGTCTTCTCGGCGACGCGCCGCAACATCCGGCGGCACGCTTCTTCCGGGGCTACCCCGGCACGCATGAGCTCCACGACCATGAAACTGGAGCAGTTCAGCAGGTTGGCTTCCCCGCGCCCCGTCGACCCGCAGGCACCAACGGCGTTGTCAACGTACAGCCCGGCACCCAGGATCGGCGAATCGCTCACCCGACCCGGCAGCTTGTAGGATCGGCCCGAGGTCGACGTGCACCCGCCCAGATCGCCGGCCGCCGTCAACGCCATGCACGTGATCGTCCCGTGCGTAAACGGCACGCCGGCGCCGCCCACCGGATCGCTGCCAGATTCCGGAGCCACCCAGTTGTCCTTCGGCGAACACCGCTCCTTCCACTCCAGCCACGCGCGCCGAGCGTGATCCGTCAGCAACTCCTCTTCCTTGAAGCCGTGCGCCTTAGCGAAGTGCAGAGCCCCTTCGCCGGCCAGCAGCACGTGGTCCGTGCGCTGCATGACGAGCTTGGCGACGCTCGCCGCATTGCGAATCCGACGCAAAGACGCGACACCACCGCCCTTGTGGGTCGGCCCATGCATCACACACGCATCCAGTTCGACCTCCCCCTCCTCGTTCGGCAACCCGCCCAGCCCCACCGAATGATCGTTCGGGTCGTCCTCGACCACGTTAACACCCGCCACCACCGCATCGACCGGGTCCGCCCCCGCCCGGACCATCGCCATGGCGCGCTCGCACGCGGCGACCCCGTTTCCGCTGGCCAGCACAACGGGATGATCAGGGGGCCCCGCCGCAGGCCGGCTGTCCTCCTCGTTCGAATTCATCGCTCGCCCTGCCGCTCCACCAACCCCACAGGCAGCCAGCCCGGCCGCTGACACCACGAAGTCACGTCGGCTCATCGCCATCGGAACCTCTCCCACGTAGCAGCCTCTCGAGACCCTGGCGAGTCCGCTCACGCCATCATACTCGACCCGGCCGCCCCCCCGCGACGCTCCAGCGCGATTTCGGCCTTCTCGCAGCCCCGCACCCCCGGGGCCCGCCGCCCAGCCGGCGGGTGCACCCCCCACGCCTCCACGGTACAATCCTCGCCGATAACAGCACAACCTTAACAGCAGGTGCATCATGGCAGATGACCAGGACTTGCTCGGAAAAGCAACGGCACTGGGCCAGGCGCTCGCCTCTCACCCACGAGTCAGAGAGCACTATGCCGCCCAGCGGGGCGTGCGCGAAGACGCCGCCGCCCAGCAGCTCCTGAGGGATTACCAGACCCATCTCAACCACATTCACCAGCTTGAGGCCGAGCAGAAGCCGATCGAGGTCGCCGACAAGCAGAAACTCAAAGACTTCGAAACGCAGATGGCCGGGAACGAGGCACTCAAGGCGCTGATGCGCACCCAGGCCAACTACGTCGCGCTCATGGCACAGGTCAACCAGGCGATGGAAGCCCCGCTGGCTGGTCTCAGGGGGCCGGAGCCCGCCAAGTGAGCTATCACCGCACTGACGTACCGGCCGGCCTGCCACCCATGAAGCCGACGACCGTTGCCTGGCTCGTCGGCCTGATCGGCTGGACCGTGCTGCTCGCCTTCTACCACCTTGAGGGCGGGGCCCGCTTTGAACCGACGGATTGCTGGGTCGCACAGACCGCGCGCGAGATGTACGAGGGCCACTCGGCGCACAGCCTTGTCATACCGAGATTCTCCGGCGAGACGCGCATGCAGAAATCGCCCGGCCCGTACTGGTCGGTCATGCTGACCGCCTGGCTGCGTGGCCGCGCCGATATCGACGAGGCTTGCACGCGCATCCCGAACGGCCTGGCAGGCATTCTGATCGTCCTGACGGTCTTCTGGCTGACACGGCGGCTGGCGGGGGACCGCGCCGCCATCTACGCCGGCTTCGCCTGCTCGGCCAGCGTAATGATCCTGTACTGGTCCCATCGCGGCGCCAGCGACCTCGGCCTCGCCGCCCTGACCACCGTCTCGCTGGCGGCGTTATGGGTCGCGGCAGAGCAGGAGCCGCCCGGCCGTCGGCAGACCGCGCTGTGGCTGCTCGGCTACTTCGCCGCCGGCCTCGGAATGCTGTACAAGCTGCCAATGCCACTGGCGATCATCGGCGCCCCCGTGCTCGTGTACGTGCTGATCAAGAGACGGTGGTCCGTCCTCAGAAACCGCGTCCACCTCTGGGGCATCCTGCTTTTCCTGTTGCCCTGGCTGCCCTGGGCCGTCACAACGGTGATCCTGGAGCCGACCGCACTGGCGAAATGGAAGGTCGAGTTCTGGGACCGCTTCACCGGGGCGCTCCCCAATGTCGAGGGACAGCGCGCCTGGTACTTCCACCTGATCTACCTCATCCCGCCCATCGTCTACTGCCTCCCGTTTTCGCTCTCGCTGCCGCGGGCCCTTGCGCGGGCTTTCACTCGCCAACCCGGCGTCAACCGCGATGGCCTCCACTTCGCAGCCATCTGGTTCGTCGCCCTGTTCGCCTTCTTCACGGCCTCCGCCGGCAAGGAGCTGCGCTATTTCCTGCCCGCTCTGCCGCCGCTGTTCGTATTGCTCGGCATCGAGTTGGCGGACTTCTTCGACCCCGAACGGCCCGCGCGCCCGAAACGAGACCGTTTCGCAGCGCTGGCCGTGTGGATACTGGTCCCCCTCGGCTTCATCGGGGGCATCTTCGGCGTCTATCGGTGGTACAGGGCCGTCGGGCAACTGGAGAACTTCGCGTGGCCCGATGTCTGGAAACCCTACGTCGTCACGGCGCTCCTTTTTTCACTTGGCACCGCCCTGGCAGCCTGGCTCTACCTTGCTCGGCGACGGAACGCCTCGTTCGCCGCACTCGTCGGAACCATGTGGCTGAGCTGGCTCTGGATCTGGCCCACGATCATGCCCGTATTCGCCGCGCAACGACCCTTCGTGGACTTCGCCACACAGCTCCAGCAGAAGATCGACCCGGCACTGCGAGACCGGATCAGGCAGGTCGGCAGCCAGGATTCTCGCATTATCTGGTACAGCGACGTTCGTTTCCCGCGCATCATCGATCAGCTCGAATTGCTGCGGTTGCAGGGCGGTCAACGCTCGCTGGAGCGAGAAACGCAGCTCGTCGGCCATGCCATGGCGGATGCCCTGGCCGGTGATGACCCGGTCCTGCTCGTCGCGAGCCGCCCCTACTTCGTCGACTTCCTCACACTGGCCCCAGCAGAGCTTGCCGCGCTGGATCGCCACATGCCCCCGGTGTACATCTGGCTGCAAACGTCGCTGGGCCCCAAGAAGAAACACTTCGTGCTGTTCGGCAACCGGCCGCCGCCTTGGCCCGAGCCCGCGCTCCAGCCGCCAAGTGAACGCCTCCAGAAATACCGCTCGGCCCAGCCGGCGACGCAGCCCACAACCGCATCGGCCCCAGCCAACCTGAGCGAAGAGTGAGACCGTCCGGCATCACAAATCGTCTGCTCGCCATCACGGAAGCACCCACCCTCGCAGTCGCCCTGCGCCGCGTCGCCGTCTACGTCGCTCTCCGCCTCTGGGTCACCATCATCGGCTGCTTCCCGATCGAGATGAACCTCGCCAGCGCCCGACTCATGGGCCGCATCTGGTGGATCACCATGCGACGCCACCGCGAGCGGGCCATGGACAACCTTCGCCCGGCGCTGGGAAACCGATACAGCGAGGCACAGCTTCGCCGCATCGCCTACCGCTCCTTCCAGCACTTCGCCCAGCTCTACCTGGTCGAACTCGTCATGACACCCCGGCTGGTCACCGAGTGGTCCTGGTCGCGCCACGTCGAGCTCGACCGGCTGGACGCCGCGCTGCGGCAGTTGCTGTCTCGCCGCGGCACGATCATGCTGACCGGGCACTTCGGCAACTACGAGCTGCTCGGCTACACGATCTGCCGGCTCGGGCTGCCCATCACGGCCGTCATGCGCCCGGCTGACAACCCGCTTATCAACAACTACCTCGTCGAATCACGGGCTGCGGGAGGCCTCTCACTGCTCTACAAGAAAGGCGTCAGCGCTGTCGCCGGCGATGTCGTCGAGCGCGGCGATGCCCTCTGCTTCATCGCCGACCAGGATGCCGGACGCAAAGGCCTCTTCGTCGACTTCTTCGGCCGCAAGGCGTCCACGTACAAATCCATCGGGCTCCTCGCGATGGCCAAGCGCGTGCCCGTCGTCGTCGGCTACGCCGCCCGCGTGCAACCCGGCTTCCGCTACCGCATCGCCGTCGAGCGAATCATCCAGCCCGAAGAATGGGATACGCGCGAAGACCCCCTCCGCTGGATCACACAGACCTTCACACGCGCTCTGGAGGAGGCGATCCGACGCTGGCCCGAGCAATACCTCTGGGTCCATCGCCGCTGGAAACACCGCCCCAAGGAAGAGCTTCACGCTACCCCCACGCCGGCAGCCCGCTCGTCGACCCCCAACGAAAAACGGGCCACCGACCATCGTCGATGACCCGTTGTGTAGCAATGTTCTGAAATGATCGCTTAACGCAATCGGCCGCGTAGCAGCCACAGCAACACCGGCAACATCGCGAGCGGCAGCATGCCCCCACCGCAAACCACCGGCGGCGCCGTGGATGAGGGCTCCTGGCCCTCCGGATCCGAGGCATCTAGATCGGCCACGACGGTCTCAGCCGCCACAGCCTCGACCGCGCCGGCTGTCGATGAGGAGGAATCCACCACTTCCACAGCTACCAGAGCGCTGTCGCTGAGCCCCGACGGATCGGTCACCAGCAGGCGGAAATAGAACGTCCCCACCTGGGTGGCCTGCCACGTGCAGATTGGCTCGGTCAGGCCGCGCAAGGGCTGGAAGATCGACTCGTTTTCTTCGGTGGACAGGTATCCGCCGAGCTCGTTCGTCTGACGCCAGCGAAACTCCAGCGGATCACCATCCGGGTCGGCAGAATCCGTCGCGTTCAGCTCGATCGTGCTTCCGAGGATCACCGTGTCAGTCGGTCCAGCAATGTCCGCTCGCGGAGCGCGATTCTCCGGAATCGCCGAGCGGACCTCGATCGTCACCATGTCCGTCGACGGTTGCGGGTTGATCCCGTCTTCGACGAGCAGCCGATACTCGTACGTTCCCACTCGATCGAGCGTCACGGCGACCGTCGCCGGGTTGTCGTCGTCATCCGGGAAGGGGTCCACACGCACAGGTCCCGTCATCCACTCCCATGTGTACGACAGCGCGTCCTTCGCGTAGACCTCCGGATCCTGCGGCGAGAAGCCGATGTTGCTCCCGTCATACGAGGCGCTGCCGTCCAGAATCACCGTGCTTCCGACCTCGACGACCTGGTCCCCGCCGGCGTCGGCAAAGGGCGGCGGGTTCCCGGGGTTCAGAGCCGGATTCTCGATCGCGCAGACGTCGAAAAACACCACATCCGACGGTCCTGCATCGTCACTAGCTGGCCCGTCGGGGCTACCGTTGCGAACCGTCAACTCCACGGCCCACAGTACGTCGTAGTCAATCAAACCACGCAACTTCGCCTGGTTCGAGCCCTGGAATTCCGGAACGATGAACTCCAACTCGATCTCCCGCGACGTTCCAGACGCCGGTACTCCACGGTAGTACCAATCAAAAAACCCGCTCCAATCGTTCCCCGAACGATCCGTCGTCACGGAGGGTGGCTCCGGCCCGTACACGACCGTGTTGACGATATACGGATCCCACATTGACGTCATCGTCAGCAGAATCCCCTGGTCCTCGTCGACATCGTCATCGGCCCAGTCCAGATCCTGCACCTCAAGGCAGATGTACAGAATCTGTCCCTCCCGCAAACAATCGTCGTCCGCCAGATCACCGCTGGCATCCCCTGGATCCCACGGTGTCTCCGATGAACACGGTGTCGTCGACACCGAGAAATCCACGATGACCGGCGGATAGCCCGTGTCGTCCTGCGCAACCGCCAATCCGGAAACCGCACAGAGGACGAACATCGCCGCGGCCGTGCGACTGAAGCTAGCTTGCCATCGAAGCATAATTCCGAGCTCCGTTGTCTGTCCCATACACATCGTAGTGGCCTGCCGGGTGTCCGCGAACCGTGAATCGACTACGGCTCGCCGTCACCCTCGCCAGTGGCCGCCTGCGCATCCCCAATCGTGATGATCGCAAAGGCGCCGTTCACTGCGCCCGCCCCAAACGTAAACGTTATCGAATCCCCCTCGACGTACTCATTCACTCCCAAGGCCCCACCCGTCGTCGACAGGAAAACGCCGGGCCGAAACGGCGTGCACGTGTACTTGTCCACCTGCGCCAGCGTCTTGTACCCACCAGTGGCCGTCGACGCTCCCGACAGAATCTCACCCGTCATCGGATCCGAATACGTAAACGCCACACTGTCGCACGATACCGGTGGTTGCGAGAAAACCAGCACAACGTCCGGCGTGATCAGCTCATACGAAACACTCGTTGGTACCACATTCTCGCCTTCACCCGTCGGAGCTAGCTCCACCGGCGTCGCGCCGGCCGTCCCGGGCCCGTCAAACACGAACGTTCCCACCGGCAACGTGAAGACCGATCCCACTCGGACCTCACGCGTAAGCTGCACGTAGCCTCCACGAAGGAGAGCGTCCTGCTGCTCCGCCGAACGGATACTGCTGACTTCAACCCACGCCATAAACGAGGTGTCCAACACGGCTGTCGCGTGCGCATTGACGAGCGAAAGGGTGATGTCCTTCCTGAACACCTCCTCAACCGCCACGCCGGTCGCGGCGCCATCGGTGGTCGTCTCCTGCTGTCCGGCGATGCCGTACTCGTCCAGATAGGCCTGAAACGGGTTTTGCTCGATCGTGCCCGTCGGGCACCCGCCGAGGCAGAGAACGCCCAGGATAACGCACACGCTCAGTCCAATTCCTCGCAGCCGCATGGCTTGCATCCTTTCTACACACCCACGACGGACACTAATCGCCGAGACCGTAGATCAGGTACGTCTCGCCCGCCTGCGCTCGATCCCGCGGAGACGCCGACACCGAGCCCAACAGAAGGTCACCAAAGCCGTCGCCGTCCACGTCGCCGGCCGACACCGCAGCGTGGCTGCGGTCACCCTGTTCGCCCAAACCCGCGCCCAGGTGATCGCCGCTGTTGCGACCCACAAACACGACACCGGGCAGTGTCTCCGTGCCCACATCCGCGAGATTCAGCGTGCCCCGCAGATCGGGCGAACCGTAAACCAGGTACACCACACCGCAGCCGGTCCGGTCGATATCCAGCGTCCCATCCATATCCACGTCAAGCCGCACGGAGCGGTTGGGAGCCGCGATCAGAATGTCATCGTTCCCGTCGCCATCCACGTCACCCGCACCGGCCACGCGGGCCCCGGCGAGATCACCCTCTCCCTCCCCAACGAAGATCACGCCCAACTCGCGGTCCGGCAGCTCGTCGTACGGTATTTCCGTCTGCGTCAGGTTGATCACCTCGCGCGACCCGTAGAACACCGCCGCACCACCCTGCCGGTTGTTGAGCAATGGCGACCCGATCAGCACATCATCGATGCCGTCGTTGTTGAAATCACCCGCGGCATCCTGGGACTGCCCCAGCCGCTCGCCACGCTTGCCCATCACCCGTATGCCGTCAAAGACACGCTCCCCGAGCGGGTCCGACGAGTTCATCGGCAAACCGAGCTCCTCGACCGCCAACTCGCTGTTGACCATGAGGAACGGATGGCGTCCCAGAACGACGAAGCACGAACCCGCACCGTCGTTGCTCAACGGGCTACCCAACGCGATGTCGTGGTAGCCGTCCGCGCTGAAGTCACCCACGGTGACCGCATTCCCGATCGCCGCCCCGGCGAAACCGCCGTAGAAACGAACCGTCTGCGACGGCACCGGTGTTGCATCACTCCACACCCGCACGCACGGGTCCGGGGAGTCGTCAGTGTCCATGTAGTACGACGGACTTCCACGCAGAAACACACCGGGCGGTGCAAGGAACCGACGCTGGTCATCCAGAACGTAGCGGTACGGGCCGTTGTGGGGCAGCGTTTCACCGCCATCGCCATACGCCCGCCAGACATGGGCACCGAAGTACAGGCTCACGACGCCGGCACCAGGCAGACTCGTGCCAATCCCGGTATTCACCACCGGATCGCGATTGGGCACCGAGATGAGGATGCCGTTCGTGGGATAGACCGATACCATCTCGCCACACTGATCACCCACATCGTGCGTGATGATGCGGCACCCGAGCTGGGCCGTCTCCTCGTTGTCCCCCACCGAGCCAGGGCGATGGCGATTCGGGAACCCCACCGGACTGTTCGGCCCGAAGAACGTCTCCACGCATTCCGGATCCTGATCATCCGACCAATCCACCTGCCCGAAGGCCGCTAGGTTGAATACGTGACCACCCGGGAAGTTCAGGCTCGGCCGCAACGATCCACCGGCTGCAATCACGACCGCACCCGTTCGGAAGCAGCCGTCGTTGTCCATCGGGGTAACCTCAAGCTTGAACTCGCCCGGCGACCCGATCACGAGCGTGACCACCCGCGAATCGGTGAAGGGCAGGCCGAACGCGAGCTCTCGCACGCCGTCGCCATCCCAGTCGGCTAGCGCCGTGCAACTCGTGATACCGCGGCTCGGGCGAATCGGGTCGTGCTGCTCGGGCACGCCGCCGAAGATATCGCCCCGTGCCAGCACGCCCGTCGAGTTCAAGTTGATCACGCCCCGGAACCGCTGGGACCGCCCGTACCACAGGTACGCCTCGCCCACACCGGTTCGCTGGATGTTGATGATGTAGCGCGGCTTGCCGAACTGCGACAAGACCAGGAAATCGTCGAAGCCGTCGCCGTCAATGTCCCCAATCGAGGACAGGAAGCGGCCCGCGTTGTCGCGCGGGTTAAAGCCCTCGAAGACGGCACCGGAAACGCCGCTGTCCGGCAGGTCCATGTTGCGCAGGTCCTTGAACCCGGCCATGCGCGATCGGAGTACGATCGCCCCCGGACCATAAAACGGGAACGAGTTCTCCCCATCCGAAACCTGGGCCAGCAGCCGATAGGTCCCGGCCTCGAAGGCTGCCGTCGGGAAGTCAAATGAGAAGTTGTCGCCGTCCTGCGAGTTGCTCCGGTACAGCAGAATCTCGTTGCCGTTGGCGACGTCGTCGGGGTCGAGGAAGATGTCGACCGTGTTCACCGAATCCGGATCGTTCATCTCCCACGCCACGTTGAACCGTGGCGTGATCCGCTCGGCACGATCGTAGGCGAAGTTGTCACGGGGGGACGTGAAGTAGAGCTGCGGGCGCTGGTCGATCGTGATCCAGCCGCGCGCGTAGTCATACGCCACGATCTCCGAAATCTCCTCGAGCACAACGCCGATGCGGTACGTACCCTGCGTCAACTGCGTCGTGTCCACCAGCGCCGTGGTTTGGGTCAGCGGCAACCCGGAGTACGCTGTGATCTCGTTCCCATTGTCCGGATCGCCATCCTCGTCGATGATCACGTTGATGACCGAGATGCGCGACGAGGCAAACGCTCGCCAGTTGACCTCGACCTGCGTCCCGCCCGTGATCGACAGGTTGCTCACCGGCGTCAGGACCTCAACCATTGGCTCGTCGCGCAGGATCGTCGCTTCCCCCGTACCACCCGCGACGAACTCCAATGGCGGAACGTCGGTCGGACAGCCACCAAGCTGTACCGCGATCGTCAGCCCCGCCAATGCCGCCAACACGCCTCGCAGTGCGTCTCTCATCGCGTACTCCAACGCCTGGCCGTCAAAGACCTTCCCGGGCGACGGCTAAGACGTCCCCGACCGTCGAATATAAACAAACGTCTGGTAATTCGATCGCGTCTGTGACGACGACTTCACCGTGAAGAGCAACTCGTCGCCACAGTCGTAGTTCACGCCTTCCCGCAACAGCACGCCGAACGGATCAACTTCCAGGTACGGCGCGTTCAGCAGCTCCCCCGAGTCAACCACGTCGTCCATCAGGAACACGACCGCACCAGCCTGCGACAGGTCGCCCACGTCCCCCATCGTGATCTCCGTGATCGGGCAGACCAGCATCTGTGACGTCTTGTCCTCGGGCGCCACCATCGAGGTGAAATTCTGCACGGTCTCATCCGCATCTCGGTACGAAACCATGATCTGAACCCAGCGGTCCGTGCGGTTCTCCACCGAAATCAGCAGCCCCGGCGCGTCGCCCGGCAGGCTGGCGATCTGCGTCCCCGAACCCAGGGCCGACAAGAAGTCCGGATTCAGAAAACCGGTCAGCGTCCCGCATCCGGCCAATGCCACGACCAGCGCCACTCCCACGCCTGCCACAGCCAATCCACTCCGAGAAAACATCCAGTCGCGCTCCTTTCGGGATTACCAACCCGGAATCACACGCACCGTCACGCCATAGGCCGCGTCCGTCTCGCCGCCGCCTCCGGCGGAATACAGGCGAATCTCCACCACGTCGCCGCACGAGTACGTCTCGCCCGACAACAGCGGCTGCCCGCCGTAACTCACTTCCACCGTACCATCACCCGCCTGCACAACCGCCGCAATCGGGTCGGCCCCCGCCAGCGAGAAATCCGCCCCCAGCGTCCCCGGCGAAACCACGCCCACCGGACACGACAGAACCTCATTCGCCACGTCCATCGCCCCAACCACCGCCGAGAAGTTGCGCGAGTCCCGCGTCAAATCCGCAGCATCGAGGGACTCAAAGGCGCGAAACTGCGCCGGATACGGCGTCTGGTTGTAGAAGGCCACAATCACGGTCCCCTGCTGCCCCGTCAGCGAAGCCGGGTCGTACCCCAGCGTGTAGGCCAGCACCGGGCTCAGGAGGTCGGCACCGACCACGCATCCGAGCGCGGGGAGAACCAACAGACACAAGGCCCACCGCAACGGGCGACTTCGGGCTACGCTCATCAGATGCCTCCAACCGCTTTCACAACACCGTCTGTGCCGCGCCATCCGCGCGGGGCGCCAAACAGCGGCGGTGTACCCCGAAACCGGGCGTGCAGCAAGGCGCAAAGTGCACACCCACGGGCACCCGCTTCGTCTGCTCTCATTGTCGCCGCGACGACAAATCCCTCGGTGTCTCGCCAGCGGCGCCGCTTACCGCCTTTCAAAATGGCGGTAACTATCTGTCAAGAAAGAGCATACAACCCGGACGCTCGCCTGCCGACCCTCACCCCGTCAGCACGCTGTACACCGGAATGCCCTCAAGCCGGTCGCGCCCCCGCAACGCAACCAGCTCAATCAGGACCGCAATCGACTCAATTGTCGCGTGAGCCTCGCGGACCAGCGCGCAGCAGGCTTGAAGCGTCCCGCCGGTCGCCAGCAAATCATCCACAATCAACACACGCTGCCCCGGAACAATCGCGTCCTCGTGCATCTCCAACGCGTCCGTCCCGTATTCCAACTCGTATTCGTACCGACGCGTCTTCCCCGGCAGCTTCCCGGGCTTGCGCACGGGCACAAAGCCAATCGACAGCTCCCGTGCCACGGCCGTGCCGAAGATGAAGCCGCGCGACTCGGCCCCGACGATGATGTCGATATGCCGCCCCCGAAAGGGCTGCGCCATCAACTCCACCGCCAAAGCCAACCCTGACGGGTCCGCCAGCAGCGGGGTGATGTCCTTGAACAGCACCCCAGGCTTCGGGAAATCAGGGATTTCCCGAATCAGCCTCTGCAGATTCGCCCCCTCCGAATACTGCTGCCACGTGTCAATCGTCGTTCGGTTCATGTTGCCGCAGCGCCTCGCCGTCCCGCGTCATCCAGATCCCGGACGCGGGCCAAGCACTCCTCCACACAACCAAACTCCCTCCCCTCCGACGGGGCCTACCGCTGCCGCGTGCCCCCAAAGCCCACGAATGGTAGTCGGCCCCCTACCTACCCGCAACGGCCCCGCCTCGGATTTGAGATCACCGCGCGCGCATGCCGATAATTCTGAGTGGGGCACGACCAAGCCGGGCAAGCCGCGCGACGGCCGACCCGGCGACGCCCGGATGTGGACCAGGCAGAATGTCCATGTGGATGCTCATCGTCGCAGCAACGGCCGCCGGAGGAGCACTGGTGGTGTGGAACGCGGTCACCCGCACGAAGCACGTCAGCGAGCAGATGCTCGCCACCTACACCGATATGCTGGCTGAGGTCCGCAAGGCAAAGGCCAAATCGCTCAGCGACGAAGCCGACGACGAGAAAACCACCGCCGCCCCCCCAGACAAGCCCTGATCCGCCCCGCCCCTACCGCGTCTTGCCGCAGCACTGCTTGTATTTCTTGCCCGACCCACACGGGCAGGGCTGATTGCGGCCGACCTTCGGCATTTCCCGGCGAATCGTCTTCACGACCGCACCCTCACCCTGCTGCCGCATCGCCGCCTCCTGGTCCTCGGTCGCGGCGGAGAAGCCGGCCCCGGTCGCGTCGGCCTTGGCGGCGGTCATGTTGGCATACGCGGCACCACCGCCCGTACCTTCGGCCCCCATGCCGGCGACGCGCACCTTGAACACCAGGTCCGTCACGCGCTCGCGGATGTTGCTGAGCATCTCGTTGAACATCCGCGTCCCCTCGCGCTTGTACGCGATCTTCGGATCCTGCTCCGCATACCCGCGTAACCCAATCGAGTGACGCAGCAGATCCATCGCGTACATGTGGTCCTTCCAGATCGCGTCGAAGGTCGTCAGCAGAACGTATCGCTCAAGCTGCGTCAGCTCCCAGCGCAGCATCTCGTACGCGCAGCGCTGTAATTGCTCCCGAACGCCCCCTTCGAGGTCCAGCGGATTCGCATCCACCACGGCACCGAAACGGTTCCTGGCCCACGCGACCAGCTCATCGCCCTCGTGCCGCCCCATCGCCGCCTCGATCTCGCCGTCCAGCTTGCCGTTGTCGAGGAAATCCGCGTTGACGGCGCGCAACTCCTTGAAGATGTCGTCCGGACTCCGGCCCGCGAAGTGCTCATACGTCCAGTCGAGCCCGTACTTGCGGTTTGCCCATGCGGCCAGCCGCGCACAAACCTCGTTGACGTTCGACCCGCCAGCCTGAATCGCGAAGTCGATCACCGCCCCCACCGGATACTCGATCTCACGCTCGCGGTACGAGCCGCGCATGTGCTCACGAATCGTCTGCTCCGCCTCCTCTCGATTGGCCTCCATGACGGCGTCCAGCGGAACATCGACACCGAATTTCTCGCGCGCCCAGCGCACGAGCCGCACCTTGGCGAACGTCGGATCCACGTACTGCGCCAGCGGCGACAGATCCTGCGATTCGACCCTGGCGATCGCAGCCTCAACAATCTGATCCGACAGCTCGGCAGGATCCGACCCGCGGATCTGCTTCTGCGTCAGGCTCAGGCCCGACTGCGCCGCCCAACTCGCCAGGCCCCGAACGTCCCATTCCTCTGGAGGCATGTCGGTGTCGACGTACTCGCCGAACGTGCGCTGTACCGTCTGCCGCGCTTCGTTGCCGGCCAGGTCGCGCACCTGCCCGATCAGCGTCTCGAGGTGTGACGTGTCGAGACGGCCGGCCTCCAGCAGCACGTTGAGGTGCTGCCCAACCCACTCCACAACGCACTGCGCCGCGTATTGCGGATCGTAGTAACGTTCGATCGCGTCGGCGACCACCTCGTCGATCATCTCCCACACGAGCTCGCTCAGGCCCCGCCCCTCGACCACCTGCTGCCGCATGCTGTAGAACGTCTTCCGCTGGTGATCCATGACCTCGTCATATTCCAGCAGGTTCTTGCGGATGCCGAAGTTCCGCTCCTCGACCTTCTTCTGAGCGCGCTCGATCCCCTTGTTGACACGCTTGTCCTCGATCGCCATCCCCTCTTCGAAGCCGAGCATGTTCAGCATCCGCAGCACCCACTCGCCCATGAACAGGCGCAGCAGATCGTCCTCGAACGACAGGAAGAAACGCGAGCTGCCGGGGTCACCCTGTCGCCCGCATCGCCCGCGGAGCTGGTTGTCGATACGCCGGCTTTCGTGCCGCTCGGTCCCCACCACATGCAGACCGCCGATGTCCGGCACACCCGCCCCCAGCACGATGTCCGTACCGCGACCGGCCATGTTCGTCGCGATCGTCACGTGCCCAACGAGCTGCTTCTTCCGCCCCCGCGTGGTCTCCTCCTGCTGGCCCGCTTTGGCCACGATATCCGCCTCGCGCGCGTGGTTCTTGGCGTTCAGCACCTCGTGCTCGACGCCGAACCGCCGCGAAAGAAGCTGGCTGAGCTTCTCGGACGTCTCCACGCTCACCGTGCCCACCAGAACCGGACGACCGGTGACGCCCCCCTCCATCAACTTCCGGTATCCCTCGACCAGCGCGTCCTCGTCGCCATTGCCGTTACCGAACGCCGACACGGCCTCGGCAATCGCCCTGAGCTGCTCGTCGACCACCGCCAGGTCTTCGCTCGGCGTGTCGCTCGCCTCCTTCAACGCGCGCAGCGTTCGCTGCGCATGCTTCAACATGTCGAGCTGCGACCATGGATCGCTCGGGTAGCCATCGTGGCTGTAAGACCGGATCTCTTCGATGATCGCGTCGAACTTGTTGGACGTCGACCGGTAAATTTTGTCGTTGTAATCGATACGCCGGACGGGCTTGTTCGTCGGGATCGCGATGACTTCCAGCTTGTAGATCTTCATGAACTCTTCAGACTCGGTCATCGCCGTCCCGGTCATGCCGGCGAGTTGCTGGTAGAGCTTGAAGAGGTTCTGCAGCGTGATCGTGGCCAGCGTCTGCGTCTCCTGCTTGATGGTGACGCGCTCCTTGGCCTCGACCGCCTGGTGCAGCCCATCCGACCACTGACGACCCTGCATCAAGCGCCCGGTGAACTCGTCCACGATGACGATCAGGTCTTCCTGGACAACGTATTCCTTGTCCCGCTGGTAGACCTTGTGCGCCCGCAGGGCGTTGTCGATGTAGTGCGGCCAGTTCATGTTCTTGCTGTCGTAGAACGTGCCGATCGACAGCTCCTGCTGTGCCGCCTTCGCACCGTGCTCCGTCATGTGCGCCGACTTGCGGTCCTCCTCGACCACGAAGTACTGCTTGTGACCGACCGCCTCCGCCTCGTCCGACGTCAGCCAGTACGGGTCCGTGCGAAACTTCTTGACACCCTCCTTGAACTTCGCGTCGTTGGCATCCAGCCGAAACTGCGCCGGATTGGCCTCCACCTGGTCTATCCGGCTCGACATCTCGCGGTTGGCCTGCTCCTGCTTGGTCAGCAGAGAGCGGGCAATGTTGTCCGCCACGCGGTAGTTGCTCACGTCGTCGTGGGCCGGCCCCGAGATGATCAGCGGCGTCCGGGCCTCGTCGATCAGGATCGAATCGACCTCATCCACCACCACGTAGTCCTGCCGACCCTGCATCTGGTCGCGGACATCGTGCTTCATGTTGTCCCGCAGATAGTCGAACCCGAACTCGCTGTTCGTCCCGTAGGTGATATCACACCCGTAGCCCTCGCGGCGCTCGTCCGCACCCGGCCCATACGTCTCCATCGACGAACTGATGTGCCCCACCGTCACCCCCAACAGCTCGAAAATCGGCCGGCAGAACTCGGCATCCCGCTGCACCAGGTAGTCGTTCACCGTCACCATGTGAACCTTCAAACCCTGGAGCACCTTCATGTAGTTCGCCATGTAGCAGACGATCGTCTTCCCCTCGCCGGTGCGCATCTCCGCGACGTTGCAGTCCTCCAGCACCTTGCCCCCAATGAGCTGACACTCGAACTGCCGGTGCTCGCGCGCCCGCCACGACGCCTCGCGAACACACGCATACGCCTCCGGCCGAATGGCCTCCAGCGATTCACCCTCCGCCAGACGCTGTTTCAACTCCTCCGTCTTGGCCCGCAACTGGTCTTCAGACAGCCCCCGAATCCCCTCCTCCAGCGGGTCGATCTCGCTGCGCACAAACTGCCGCAATCCGAGCACCACTCGGTCGTTGCGCGACGGGAGAAACTGCAACACCTGCCAGCCACAGTAGCCAGCCCACACGACCATCATCAGCGAGAAGACGATCGCCAGCCATTCGCGACGCAGCCACGCTACGCCCGTACCATCCGGCCCCAATGCCAGCAAAACGACCACGCCCGCCACGAGCAGGGTCAGCACCCCCGCCACGATCAGCTTCACACCGCCGCGCCGGAACCGATACCAGAACACAGCCGAGGCACTGCTCGCCTCGCGCAGGATGTCCGCATCGCCGATGTTCAGAAGCCAGTTCATCCCTGAGTAGTCTCCCGTGGCCCGCAACGGCGGCTGCCGGCAACCGCAAACAAACAGGGTGACGAAGGCGGCACCGCTCACGGCGCCCGCTTCATCACCCGCCGGCTTGCCAAGCTGTTACACGGCTAGCCCTTCGCGCGTTCCAGATACTCCCCGCTCCGCGTGTCAACCCGAATCTCCTCGCCAACGTCGATAAACGGCGGCACCTTCAGGCGCAGCCCGGTTTCCAACGTCGCTTCCTTCGATTGGTTCGTGGCGGTGGCACCCTTCACAACGGGCGTCGTGTCGGTGATCTTCAACTCGACAACGTTCGGCAACTCCACCGAGACAATCTGCCCCTCGATGAAGGACAATGTGATGGTCTCGTTGCTGCGCAGGTAGAGCTCTGCATCCCCCACGACCTCCGCCGGCACCGTCAACTGGTCGAACGTCTCCTGGTCCATCATGACGAAGCCACCGCCGTCGCGATACAGGTACTGGTATGGCTTGGTATCGACAAAGGGAGTCTCGATGCGGTCGTCCACCGAGAAACGGACATCAATCACGTGCCCGGTCTTGAGCCCCTTGAGCTTGGCCTGGATGTAGCTGCGTTTGTTGCCCTTGGCCACGTGCTGGGCAGTGTGCACCGTGTACAACTCGTTCTGGTGCGAAATGAGCTTTCCCTTCCGCAAATCGTTCGCCTTGATCATCCGCTGAGACTCCTGCTGCCGCCGCTTCGCTCGTCGCCATTCTCCGCTCCGCGGACATAGCGAGGGGCATCACATTCTGGCCTAACCATATAGAGAGTCGCAGTATAGCAGAGACTCCACGGCCTGGCGACGGCGGAGGATGGTCCGATAATATCACCGCAAACCACAAAGACACTCTTAATAGCGCCACCGACCGCCGCCGCCGCCGCCCGTGCCTTCCCGATCGCTCGAACCTATACTACAGTTCGCCGATGCGTACATTCTCACTACAGTCCGGCTCCAACGGCAACGCGATCTACGTCGAGGCCGACAACACCTGCCTCCTCTTCGACGCCGGCATCAGCGGCCGACAGGCCCGCCTCCGGATGCAGACCCACGCCCGGGATGTCGCCAATCTCGACGCTCTGATCGTCTCACACGGACACGCCGACCACGCCCGCTGCCTCGGCGTCATGCATCGGCTCTTCAAGATCCCGGTCTACATGACCCCCGCGACCCACAGCGCTGTCGCCCCCTACGTCGGTAAGCTCAGCGATGTGCGGTACTTCGCGCCCGGGGAGCGACTGCGGTTCGGACCGGTGACCGTCCACACCATCCCGACGCCCCACGATGCCGACCAGAGCGTCGCCTTCGTCGTCGAGTGCGGCGCAAAACGGCTCGGGATCTTCACGGACCTCGGCCACCCCTTCCACGCGCTACCCGACTGGCTCCGCGACCTCGACGCCGCCTATCTCGAAAGCAACTACGACCCCACCATGCTCGCCGAGGGCCAGTATCCCCCCCAACTTCAGGCGCGCATCCGCGGCGACGGCGGTCACCTGTCCAATGACGAAGCTGCCGCCCTGCTCAAACACTCGTGCATCAGCCCGAAGTGGGTCGCGTTGGCCCACCTGAGCGAGCACAACAATGACCCCGATGTGGCCCTGGAGACCCACCGGCGCATCCTCGGCCCCAACTACCCCCTGCACATCGCGAGTCGATACAGCGTATCCAGATTGCTGTCGGTTTAGTCCGCCGCGCGAGCAACAGCGAGGCCTTCCCTGCACCCAACCGTCTGCGCGAGCAGCGCGTCCGCATCTTCCTGCCCCAGAACAAACACGCTCTGCGCCAGCGGCGCCGCACCGAAATCCGATGGACCCACAAGATCCCACGCGGTTCGCGAGGAATCCATCAGGTTCGCAGTGCCGCACGTGTGATACAGCCCCAGCAAATGCCCCAACTCGTGGCTCGCCACCGTGCCCAGCATCCGCCCCATCTCCCCCGGCGTCAGCTCCATGGTCGCGTAGGCGGCGAAAGCCTCGACATAGACGATCGCCTCATCATCGGGCTCCTGGTTGTAGCGATCCACGTGATGGCCCATGCCCAGGTGCCTCTCATCATCGCCCCCAAAGTGCACCACCGAACACGGCCCCTCCGGCTTCGCCCGCTCGTGAGAACCCCAAATGACCACGTTGTAGTCCGCGTAAACCTCGCGCATCACCCGCACGATCTCATCCTTGATCAGCGAAGTGGAACCGGCGTACGGTCCGCCCAGCACCGCCGCATCAAACGGCGAAAACGACATCGCCGTGCAATCACAGATCCGCACGTCACGGCCGCCATCAAAGTTCAGCCACACAACCTGCGGCTGCGGCGCCGGAACGGTCCGACCACGCCACAGCCCCGCCACCAGGGTCAGCGCTAGCGGTTCGGCAGTGGTCGACATCACTGCTGCATACAGATGTTCCGTCGAGCGGCGGACGATGTGCCGAACCGGCACGTCCGTGGAGAGCCGCTCCCGCACGAGGAGGCTCTCATCGGCGTCAAGCAGCGCCAACACGACACGGCGGGCGTCACCGGCGTCGCCTTCCGCAACAATCCACCACTCGTCTCCCGCCTCAGAGCGACCAAGATCGAGCAGGACATGATCGCCGTCGGCCGCCAGGCTGACGGTGGCGGCGAGGGCAAGATCGGCCTCTTCTGCAATCCTGGTTCGCCCTGCGCCCTTGAGCGAAACCAACGCCGCGTCGGGCTCGGCCAGAAACTCCCCGCAGCCGAACAGCATCATGGGCATCCAGATGGCAACCCACGCCATCCGGCCCGCACTAGCCGGCCATCCCCCACGCCGTCCGATCGAATCGCTCTGTTCCGGTTGGGTCCATCCGCCCCGCATCGCCCTGCTCCTTGCCATCGGGTACGTAACGCGGCAGCCCCGTGCCGCCGCGCAGCCCGTATCGAGCAAGGTCGGCAGTTCTGACACGAAACGTGGGAGGAAAGGCGCAAGGCCGCGGCCCCAACCATTACCACGGCCTCACCGCAAGTCGTCGAAGCGGCATGGATTAAGGGAGTTCGACGTACTTATGTGCGCATTAGCCCCCTGTCGACGGCTGCGGCCACGCCGACATCATGCGGCCGATAACAGCTTCACCCTGCCCCCCACCATGCGCGAACACGCGCGGTGCGCCGCCGCTATGCGCCGGTCGGAGTCAGCACCTCCGCGGCTCGCCGCAAACACGCCGTCGCCACCCCCAGACGTTCCTCCAGCAGCGTCAACTCGCTTCGCAAACGCGCCTCGTCGGGGCTAACGATCGCCCCTGTCACCCCCGGCAGCGTCCACCCGCCATACCCGGAGCGCGGATCCACACCGAAAACCAGATTACGGCGGAATGCCCCCTCGCGATCACCCGCCGGCCGCGTCAGCGATCGCTCCACGTCGCGCACGGCGGCATTGATCACACCCCGCTGCTCCTGAGAAACGCTGTCCCAGTCTGCGGCACGAACATTATCGGTCAACACGGTCGCCGCCTCGTGAAACGCTTGCGCGGCGTCTGCGAGCGATGCAAACGAGATATCCTTCAACGATGCGTCCTTGGCCGCGCGCCCCGCCGACTCCGCCACCGCCTCCTCGACCAGTTCCGCATACGGAACGTAGTCGAACGGCAAGGCGTCTGCGTTCGCCAGCCGCAGAACCAGGCTGGCGGTCAACGCCGCCGCCGCCCGATGCCGTCGATACTCCGGGTCACCGAACCGCTCCATCCATTCCGTCGTGTCATAGGCCGAGTGATACGTACCGCACCGCCCGCCGAACCCGAACCCCACGAACGGAACACCCAGATGCAGGAAGAAACCCTCGTGGTCAGAGCCGCCCCCCGGACGCCCCAGATTCGCCTTCCCATCCTGACGCTCCGCCCACACGTCCGCCAGCGTCCGCTCGGCCTTGTCCGGCGACGGGATAATCCCCGCCACATCGCGTACGAGTGTCGTCAACGATGGACTGCCGGCAGTCCCGAAGTCCGGCCCGGCCGCCACCACATCCTGGTTGATGTACGCGACCGCCTTCTCGCGGAGCGCTTCCCGCTCCTGCTCCACCCACTCCGTCGACCCGATCAGCCCCCATTCCTCGGCGTCCCACGTGGCGAAGATCAGCGTCCGTTTGGGCCGCTGCCCGGCGCGGGCCAGCTCCGCACAGATCCGTGCCGCCTCCATCACACTCACGACACCCGACACATTATCCACCGCCCCGCAGCACCACGCATCCCGGTGCCCGCCCACGAGAATCCACTCATCGGGGTGTGAACTGCCCTCGATGCGCGCGAGCGTGTTCCAGATCTTCCGGTAGCCGCCGTCATGCTCAACCTTCAGCCGCACCCGCAGCGGCCCCGGCCCGACGTGATACCGAAACGGCAAACCACCCTGCCACGCCTGCGGCACCTCGGCCCCGTGCAGATCCCGCAGCAGTTCCTCCGCCGCCGCATACGCCACCGGCACACTCGGAATCTGTGGCAACGCGGTGGCTTCTGCCGGCGAGATCCGCTCCACCCCTGCCACCGAGACGCGGCCTGGAGCCGTCGGATCGCCTGCCCCGGTATTCAAGCTGCCGCGTTGCAGACCAGACGCCGGTCGCATCGGCCCGTCTGGATACACATCACCTCGAAAATAGCCGTCCTCAGCCGGATCACAGAACAGAATGCAGCCGATGGCCCCGCGCCGCTGGACATTGAGCACCTTGATCCCGCGGAAAAGCTCACCGTAGCGCGCCAGCGCAATCTTCCCCTCAAGCTTGATGCCAAGCTCCTGCAACTGGTCCAGATCCTCCTCCCGCGCGTAGTTCACGTAGACGATCTCGCCCTCCACGTCGCCCGCGGCGGCGTACCCGAGCCACGCGGGCCACTGCTGCGGGTCCGCACTCCCCGACGCTTCCGGCAGTGGTCGCTCCTGCAACGTGAACCGCTTCGGCGCCGGCGTCAGCCGATCCAGCACAACGGCCGTCGGATGCGGCAGGTAGACCTCGTACTCCGCGACGCTCGTCGTCAGCCCCCACTCGCGCATCTGCTCGACGACGTAATCGCGCGTCCGCGCCTGAGGCTCGGTCCCGGCCACGTGCGGCCTGGCAGCCAACGCCCGCGAGAATTCGGCCACCTTCTCAGTTTGCGCCAGCGCCGCCACACGCTGTTCGATCTCCTGCTGACGTTTCGCGGAATCAGCTCCGAAGCCGTACATGCCACATGCTCCTTCCATGCATTACCCCCAACGGGCCGCCCATCATGACGCAAGTGCCACGAGCTTGCCAGTGGCTCGTGGCACCGCCAGCCCCGGTGCAAGTTTCTGCGTTTGTAAGGGAGGCCCGCTCATCCGACACTCGTGCTGTACGACTGCAATCCGTCTCACGTTACAATCGGAGCCGGGCGGTGCCGTCGACGCACCCCACCATAGTGTGCATCCTGCCCAGCCCGGGAGGGATCAATGCGACGCTGGATACCTGGATTCCTGTCCCGACTTCGCCGCCCGGCGATCATCGAAGAGGACCCCCAACTCATCGACCGGCTCAAGGCACACGTCGAAGTCCTCGCCGGACTTATCGGCCCACGCCACGAGCATCGCCCCAGCTCGCTCGAAGCCGCCACTGCATACATCGAACGGCAATTCGGCGTAATCGGCGACGAGGTCACGCACGAGACCTACAGCATCGGGGCAATAGACGTCTCGAACCTCGTGGTCGAGCGCCGCGGAACGCGGCACCCCGATCAGATCGTCGTGCTCGGCGCGCACTACGACACCGTCCCGACGACGCCCGGCGCCGATGACAATGCCTCCGCCGTCGCCACGCTCATCGAAGCCGCCCGCTTGCTCGCGCCGCTCCAGACCAAGCGTACCATCCGTTTCGTGAGCTTCCCGTGCGAAGAGCCGCCCTACTTCTACACCGACACGATGGGCAGCGAGCAGTACGCCCGCGGCTGCCGCACGCGCGGCGAACACATCGTCGGCATGCTCTGCCTCGAAATGGTGGGCTACTACACGACGGAACCGGAGAGCCAGGCAATTCCCCCCATCATCCCCCGCGTGCTGCACTGGGCCTTCCCCAGTCGCGGCGACTTCCTCGCGTCGGTCGCCAACTTGTGCTCAGTCCGTCTCCTGCTCGCGTTCCGCCGCGGCTTCAAACGCGCCAGTCGCCTCCCCCTCTACTCGATCGCCCTGCCGGAGCGTGTGCACGAGATCCGGCTATCGGATAACAGCTCCTTCTGGGACCAGGGCTACCCCGCCCTCATGATCACCGACACGAGCTTCCTCAGAAACCCGCACTACCACGCCCCCTCTGACACGCCCGACACGCTTGACTACAACCGCCTCGCTGCCGCGACACGAGGCGTCGCCGGCGCCCTCGCGTGCTGCGCCGGGAGCAAAATGTAGAGAGATCGAGAGCGCATGTCCCGCGAATCCGCGGCAGCAACCACCGGCCTCAAGACCGCGCCGGCACATGCAGCCTGAGCAGCGCGCCAACTACACCGGTCACGCGCTCCGCATCACCCCCAACGGGCCGCCCGTCATGACGCAAGTGCCACGAGCTTGCCAGTAGCTCGTGGCACTTTTCGCGTCGCCCAAACACCCAATCCTGCTTCGCGCACTCCGACTAGTGCACGCGCGGCACAAATGGCATGAAGCATCCCACTCGCTCACGCTGCAGCACTGTCAGATCTCGCAACCCGCGCAGAAGCTCCTGCGCCTGCGTCGGCAACAACTCCTTGATGAGTGGCAACGCCGCACGAAGCAATGGATCGCTCTGCAATCGCGCCGAGACACCCATTTCGAACTCGTCACCGTTGTCTTCGCCGGAGAGCGCCTGCAGGAAGTCCATGAACGCGGCAAACTCGGAGGGCTTGGGCACGATGTACACTTCGTAATCATCGCCCAGGCCAACCCGGTCCGCCGCGGAATCCAACGCGTCCGTCAGCCCACCGATCTTGTCCACCAGGCCAATCTTGAGTGCCTGTTCACCGGTGTATACGCGACCTCCGGCGAGTTTCTCCAGGTCACCCTTGATCCGGTCGCCACGCGACTCCATCACGCGACCCTTGAACTGCTCGTAGACCGTGTCGATGTACTGCCGCAACCAGGCGCGCTCATCCTCCGTCCACTTCCGGCTCATCGTCATCAGGCCCGCATGCTTGCCGCGGCTGAACGCTGTCGTCGTGATGCCCAGCGTGTCCTCCATCAGTTCCTTCCAGACCAGCTTGCCTCCCAGAACGCCAATTGAGCCCGTGATGGTCGTCGCGTCGGCGAACACGACGTCGCCCGGTACAGCCACGTAGTAGCCGCCGCTCCCCGCCACGCCGCCCATGCTCACGACCAGGGGTTTCTCCGCCGCACAGCGCGTCATCGCCTTCCAAATGATGTCGCTGGCCAAGGCCGAGCCGCCGGGCGAATCCACGCGAACAACGACCGCGCGGATGTTGTCGTCCTCACGCGCCTCCTGAAACGCCGCTCGCACCGACGTGCTGCCAGCCACCGACCCCATCAGCGCGCTCTCTTCACTCTTACCGACGACAATCCCGCCGTCGATATAGATCAGCCCCACACCCGGCTCCGTTGGCTCCGAGGCACCCTGCATTAAGCGGGAGATGATCTCGAACACCGCGAACGGGTTGCTCATGTCGATTTCCGGCCCCGCTTCCTCCTTGTACTGCTTGACGATCTTCGCGTCCTTCCCGAATTGCTTGCGGATCATCTTCGTGAAGTCCGCAAAGGACGACACGTCATCGACCAGATCCGCTTCCTTCGCCTCAGCGGCGGACAACGGCGCGGCATCCACCAACCGCTTCACCTCATCCACCTCGAGATGACGCCCCTCCGCGATCAGACCGATCCATCGCTCGTACAGGCTGTCCAACAGCCAGTTCATGTTCTCGGCGGCCTCGGGGCTTGGCTCCGTCCGCGTGAACGGCTCCACCGCGCTCTTGTACGCCCCGCAACGCAGCATCTCCGCCTCGATCCCAATCTTGCTCAGCAACCCTTTGAAGAAAACCATCTCGGCTTGCAGACCGATGATGCTCAGCTCGCTGTTCTCCGCGAGCGTCACGTGATCTGCCGCCGCCGCCAGGGCGTACGACAGGTTGCCGGCGTAGTCCATGTAGCAATACACCGGCTTGCCGTCGCTACGAAACGCGCGTAGCGCCTGCGTCATTTCCTCGACCTGCGCGAAGCCCACCTGCGGCGCCTCGACAATCAACACCAAGCCATCGATATCCTGGTCTTTCCCCGCCTGCCGAATCGTCCGCACCCAGTCGTGCAGCGTGTCGACCTTCTGCTGTTCGAACAGAGCCAACAGGCCCGCCGCGTCGTTCGGCGCTTCGAGCATGGGGCCGTCGAGCCGCAACCGCAGCACCGTCTTCTCACCCCGCGCCTCGGCCGCCCCTAGGATGGCACACCCCACCGCCAGAACCATCCCCGTCAGCAGGTTCCATTTCATCCGGCTCATCGCCTGGCCTCCTTCAGGACAACTGCCAACTCGCCCACCGTCACGCGACGTCCCTCGCGGGCGCACTCCCACCGCGACGGTGCTGCGGCTGACATGGCAACCGCCCGCGATTATAAAGCCCCCGATGCCACCACGTGTCCCCGTTTGTCGGAAGTTGTGTTCACGCACCCCCAACAGCCGCTCCCGGTCGACCCCCACCACCTCAGCCGTCCCACGAATACGACCACTCCCCCCCCAGACATGCGCACCCCTTATTGATCGAACAAGTTGCTTTCGCCGATAGAGGAGATGAAACGGTCAATGCATATCTGTACATCCGCAATGGCCGATGCTTGTCGAAAGGACCGGGGCCATGCGACATCCAGCCGCGTGGCAAGCATAAGCCCTGCCACCACAGGGTAAACCGGGGAGACGTGTCCGACCCAATGCATCTCCCCACCCGTACGATTCGCGAACAAGGCTAAAGGAGGTCAGGGAGAATGGACATTGTGTTCGTCGGCGCCGGCAATGCGGCCGTCGTCATGCTCAACTACTTCCTGCAGGACGAGGAAGTCTCTGTCGTCGGGGTGGTCGACCCAAGGTCTGACGCGCCTGGAATCATCCGTGCGCGCGAACTCAATATCCACACGACCACCGACATGAAGGCCATGATTACGCAGCCGAACGTCGGTGCCGTGCTCGAACTGACCGGCAATGCGAAAGTGCGGCGTGAGATCATCGACCTGCTACGCCCCGACCAGGACATCATGAGCGCGGGTGCCGCGAAGCTCATGAGCGAAGTCCTGGCACGCGTGACTGAGAAAAACACCGGCCGCGTCTGCGACGACCTCGTCCAGCTCACGCAACAAATGGACTCCGCCATCGACGCCGTCGACCGCGCATCCGTCGATATCGCCAAGGTCCTGCGGGAGATCCGTGTCCTCGCCCTGAACGGAAACGTCGAGGCAGCCCGCGCCGGACACGCCGGCGCCGCGTTTGCCGTCGTCGTCGAACACATGCACGAACTCGTCGACCAAGTGCAAGGTGCCGTCGAGCACATCGGGACGTCCTCGCAGGACAGTCACGCCGTGCTCAAAAACCTCCAGGAAACCGAGGCCCACCTGCGAGGCAACGCCCGACAAGCCCTGTAGCCCGGCTCAAAGGCCAAGCCGGCGGACCGCTCACCACGCACGACGCGCGCAGCGCCCGGTCCCACACTCGTCCGCCATCATCCGGCCACGAAGTGTCAGGCGCGAGCGGCAAGGTCGCTGCAACCGGGCGCATCCGCCTCGTCCAGTGCCAGGCTCATGATCCAGTCTGGAAACGCGCCGCCCGCATCCGCTACCGCCAGCCCAAACAGACGATTCACCACGTCCTTGTTCTCGGCGGCGACGCTACGCGCGAACGGCTCGTCCAACGCCAGGTCGTACAGCAGCACACCGCTGCCATCAACCTTGCAGTTCAACCACCAGCGATCCGTGATGACCGTCGGTGTCGAACCCCACCCGACCGTGACGTGTTCCCGCGACCACGTGGTGTCACCCACCGCGCTACGCACGAACGACATCCCGTCGATCTCGGCCGGCGGTGCCACGTCCGCCAACTCCAGAATCGTCCCGGTCAAATCGTGGTGCTGCACGAGAAGATCACTCGACGTGCCCGCATGCTCGGCTCCCGGGAAGCGAATCATCAGCGGAAGAGCGTACACCTCCGGTCGAGACGGATACCCCCGCTTGCCGACGTACCCCTCGTCACCAACGGTGTGCCCGTGATCGGCCGTGAGAATCACGGCCGTATTGTCCAGCAACCCCAGAACGCGAAGCGTCTCCATGAAATAGCCGAACCATCGGTCACAGAGCGTCACGAGACCGCTGTAGTTCACCCGCGTCCGCTGCAACAGCTCCGGACCGAGCTCTGACGCGTCCCGGTACCCCGACTTGATCTGCTCCTGCCCCTCATCGGAGCAATACATGCGCCGATAATGAGGCGGAACAATCCAGGGCTCATGCGGGTCAAACGACTCCACGGTGAGGAAGAACCGCTCTGCATCGCGATTCTGTTCGAGCCACGTGGCCGCCGTCTTGAGCACACGCGGCGCGAAGTACTGTTCCTCCACCGTCCGATCATGCATGTTCATCATGCACCGCTGAATGAACGCGACAGTCTGCTCATTCTGCAACCGCCGGGGCAGCCAATGATCGATCTCCGCTTGCGTCAGCGGTGGTCCCGAGCGATACGGATCGGTCTCCTGCCCGCGGAGAAACGTCCACTGGTCGAATCCTCGCCAGAAGTTCTTCGAGGGCTTGAACATGTGGTAGACGTCTGCGACCAGGCCGGTGCGATAGCCGGCCTCTCCCAGGATCTCCGCCAGGGTCGCCTGATCTTCACGTATCGGTCCCCAGCCGGGCGCCCCCGTGAAGTCCCCTTTCAAACGAATATCCTCCCCGCGATATGGATACACTCGCTGGCCCGTGTAAATCGCCCGACGAGCCGGCAACGTCGGCAAGGACTCGGGGTACGCCCGCTGCATCACGAGAGACTGCTCGGCAAGGGCGTCGAAATGCGGCGTATACACCTTGCCCCACGGCGGACGCCCATATGCCCCCACACAATCCTTGCGAAGCGAGTCAAAGACAACCAGGATGATGTTCATCAGTGTGACTCCAAGAAACGACGTGGGTTTCTTCACTGCGTTAGAACGGCCATCATGTCGCGCGTCAACTCCGTCACGCGCGGATCCTGCATCGTCACCGCCTTACCAACCGCCCGAACATGCGTAGAGGTTCGACCGGCCCGTGCTGCCATCGACCTGTGTCGACTGGCAAACGGACCGCGCCAGCTCGATCCCCATCGCGCATACGTCTGGCGCATCATCATGCCTGGCCTTGGGAAAATGCAGAAACTGAGCCTCTATCTCAGGGTCAAGATCCGACGGGAGCCGAAACGTGCCGTTCTCGAACAGCGGTGCGGTCCCCTCTATGCGCGCTCGCTTATTCGCCGTCGTCTGCAGCGCCACCACCGGCATGTACAAACCCAGCCGGGAGCTCTCGTCCAATAGCACGTCCTTCAGCGCAACCTGGTAAGCCACGGTCTCGATTCCGATGCGCATCGGCCGCCACTCCTTGAAGGCGCCGATAATCCGCTTGACCTGTTGCACGATGCCGATGCGCTCGATGGTCAAACACCGCGTATAGATCGTGCCCGAATGCGTGTCGACGCTTCCAATCCACACGGCGAAGTAATCCCCGCCACTGACACCCGCCGCCGGGTCCACGGCCATCAGCGTCACCAGCCGCTCCGCGTTGAGCTCACGCTCGTCATATCGCTGAAGCCATTCCGGCCGAAACACACGCAGGGAATCATCGATCGGGTTCGCCTGGTACTCCTGCTCGAAGGCCAGCGTGCCGACGCGCTCCCGCTCGAGGTCGAGCTGCGCCACAGACCAGCGCGCCGGCCAGAGCGCAACCCGCTCGAAGGTGCCGTCCTCCTTGCCCACTGCCTCCAGCGCCCGGTACACCTCGTAGTCCCAGCCCCTGAAGCGCCGACGATCACGCAGGTTCGCCAGCAGCGAGTCGTAGTGGATCAGCGAC
>Ga0272441_10001370_pt1 | contig 51955 bp, 43 predicted proteins | sample SSMProp6N_FD_193582 | JGI IMG/M metagenome (GOLD analysis project Ga0272441, IMG submission 193582) | Marine sediment archaeal communities from Little Sippewissett salt marsh, Falmouth, MA, United States - SSM-Prop-6N | ecosystem: Environmental > Aquatic > Marine > Wetlands > Sediment ...
CACTCGGGCCAAAACGCGATACTCAAATCTTTCCAACACCGGTATGGGCAACTTGTGCTGCAATCTGACAGATTGTCTAAATGAAAACGCGGTCGCCTTCTGAGACAGCCTCTTCAGGCGGGGTGTTTGGGCCTATTACTACATAATAGGGCGCTTTCAGCGTCCTTATCGGATGCTTCAGCATTTTCTCCACCCCCAAGTCTACAGCAGTCTCCCCGCCTCCGGCCCCCCCTACCGAAACCGCCGAAGCATCAGCGAGTTCGTTACAACATTGATCGAGCTTAACGCCATCGCCGCTTCCGCAATCAACGGATGAAGCAAACCCAGTATCGCCAGCGGAATCGCCAGCACGTTGTAACCGAACGCCCAAACCAGGTTTTGACGAATCTTTCCGAACGTCGCTCGAGACAGGCGAATCGCCGTGACCAGCGCCGTCAAATCGCCGCTCACGAGCGTAATATCAGACGACTCAATCGCCACATCCGCACCCGCCCCAATCGCAATCCCCACATCCGCCTGCGCGAGCGCGGCCGCGTCGTTAATCCCGTCCCCCACCATCGCCACGAGCCCGTGTTCGGCCTGTAAACGTTTTACGGCCTCGGCCTTCTCGCCCGGCAGCACGTTGGCCAACACGTCGGTGATGCCCGCCTCGCGGGCGATCGCGCGGGCCGTCCGCTCGTTGTCGCCCGTGATCATGACGACTTTCGGGCCGAGCTGTTCGAGCATGCGCACCGCTTCGGCCGAACCCGGCTTCAGGGTGTCGGCGACGGCGATCGCGCCCACAACTTCCCCGTTGCGCGCGATAACCACCGTGGTTTTTCCCTCGTTCTGATAGGCTTCGACGGCGTTCCCGGCCGCGGCCGTGTCAACACCTGCCTCCCGCAAATACTCATCCTTCCCGACCAACACCTCCTCGCCCCCGACCCGCGCCCGGGCGCCTTTGCCCGGCACGGCTGCAAAGTTGGCCGCCTGCGGCAATTCGATGCCGCCGGCTTGCGCGCGCGCGGCAATAGCGCGCGCGATTGGGTGCTCGGACGCGTTCTCGACCGCGCCCGCCAGCCGCAGCACATCCTGTTGGGTGGCGCCGGGCGCGGCGAATATGCCCGCGACGGCCGGTTCGCCGTGGGTAAGGGTCCCGGTTTTATCGAGGCAAATGACGCTTACGTTGCGCACTGTCTGAATGGCCTCGCCGCGGCGGATCAAGATCCCCCGCGTCGCGCCCAGCCCCGTGCCGACCATCAGCGCCGTCGGCGTGGCCAGTCCCATCGCGCACGGGCACGAAATCACCAGCACCGCCACCGCCGCAAAAACCGCCAGCGTCAGGTTCGACGCCGTTACGTCCACCCACGGCAGGTACGGCTGCGCAAACACGGCTACGGCCCGCATCGCATTTGGAAAAATCACCCACAGAGCAAACGTCGCCAGCGCTATCACTAGGACTATCGGAACGAACACCGCCGTCACCCGGTCCGCAAACGCCTGAATCGGCACTTTCGTCGTTTGCGTCTCCTCGACAAGCCGGATCACCTGCGCCAGGAATGTATCCCGCCCAACACGCGCCGCCCGCACCCGCAACGTGCCCAGCTTGTTAATCGTCGCGCCGATAACCTCGTTGCCGGCCGTCTTGTCAACGGGCAGCGACTCGCCCGTGGCCAGCGATTCGTCCACCGCGCTCTCGCCCGACTCGACAACGCCGTCCGCGGGAATTTTTTCGCCGGGCCGGATCACCATGACGTCGCCCACCGCCACCTGGTCGACCGGCACTTCCAGGACTTGGCCGTTTCGCTCGACGCGCGCCGTTTTCGCGCCCAGCTCGAGCAGCTTCCGGATGGCTTGCGACGCCCGGCCCCGCGCGCGCGCCTCGAGGTAGCGGCCCGTAAGGTGGAACGCCATAATCATCGCCGCCACGCCGGCGTAATTGGCCACGGGCAAGCCGGCCAGCGCCAGCGGCCCCGTAACAAACGCCGCAAGCGTGCCCATGGCGATCAAGGTGTCCATATTGGGGCTGAGATGCCGCGCCGTCTTGAACGCCGACCGGTAGGTTTCGGCGCCGGCGAACGCCAGCACGATCAAGGCCAGCACAACTTCAACCGCCCCCAGGTACGGCGCCATCCACAGGCCCGTCATGTGCGCCAGCATCACCACCATCACCGGCAGCGTCAGCGCCCACGCCAGAACAAACCGCCGCCGCGCCTTCCGCAGATTCACCTCGGCGACGTCTTCGGGCTCGGCGGCGCCGGTTTCGATTTCGGTGGCCTCGTAACCGGCTTTTGACACGGCCTCGGCAAGCGCCGCGGGATCTGTGGCGGCCCGGTCGTATTCGACGGCCGCCTGCTCCGTCATCAGGTTGACTTCCGCAGCAAAAACGCCGGGCGTCTTTTTCAGCGCGTTCTCAACGTTCCGGGCGCAGCCCGCGCACGTCATCCCGGTTATCTTTAACGAAGCGCGGGCGCGGTTTTCGCCTTCAGGCACGACTTCGGCAGCGCCGTAGCCGGTTTTCAGGACGGCTTCGATAAGGTCGGCGGGGCCGGTTTGATCGGGATCGAACGTGACGGAAGCCTGTTCCGTGGTCAGATTGACGCTGGCGAATGTAACGCCGGGCGTTTTTTTCAAAGCGGTTTCGACCCGGTTTGCACACCCCGCGCAGGTCATGCCGGTAATCTTCAGCTTGACCTGCCTCCCATTTTCGGCCATTGCTCTAACTCCCCGGCGGAAACGGTGCAAATCCGCCGTATCAGAAGGGAACAAATGGCCGGCGCGGGGAATTTCTGGCGATCAACCCCCCAAATGGGCCAGAAGCCGGACGTACGTCTCGACGCCCTTCAGCAATGTGGGCAGATGCTGTTTCTCGTTGGGCCCGTGGATGTTATCGTCCGGCAGCCCGAACCCGAGCAGAACGCTGTCCATGTCAAGCTCGTGCTGCATATGGCCTACCACCGGCACGCTGCCGCCTTCGCGCCGGAAGATGGGTTCCGCCCCGAACGTTTCCCTCAGCGCCGCGACGGCCGCCTTCATTGCCGCCGAATCGCGCGCCATGATGGCGCCCGGCCCGCCGGTCAGCTCGCGCAACTCCCACGTCACCGTATCGGGCGCGTTCGCTTCCAGGTAAGCTCGAAACTGGCCGTGGATGGCCGTGTAGTCCTGGTCGGCCACGAGCCGCATCGAAATTTTGGCGACTGCCCGCGCCGGCAAAACCGTCTTCGCGCCCTCGCCCGTAAAACCGGAAACAAGCCCGTTTATCTCGAGCGTCGGCCGCGCCCCCAAACGCTCGAGGGTGGTGTAGCCGTCTTCGCCGTACAGCGCCGGCGCGCCCGTCATCGACAGCCATTTCTCGTCCGTAACCGGCAATCGCGCAAGCGCCGACCGCTCTTCCTCGTCCAGCGGCCGCACGCTGTCGTAAAACCCCGGCAGCGTAACCCGGCCGTTTTCGTCGTGCATCCCCGCGACTAGCTCGCACAACACCGCCGCCGGGTTCGCAATCGAACCGCCGAACACGCCCGAATGCAGATCCTGCCGCGGCCCGCGCACCTCCAGCTCGAAATACGCCAGCCCCCGTAGCGAGTACGTGATCGACGGCTGGTCCGGGCCCGTGATCGATCCGTCGCAGTTCAGCACCGCGTCGGCTTTCAACAGCTCGCGGTGGTTCCTGATGAAATCCGCCAGGTTCGGCGATCCGACCTCTTCCTCGCCCTCAAACAGGAACTTCAGATTAACCGGCATCTCCCCCTGCCGCGCAAAGGCCTCCGCCGCCATGATGACGGCCATCATCGAGCCTTTCATGTCCGACGCCCCGCGCGCGTAGACGTTGTCACCCCGCCGCTCCGGCTTGAACGGGTCGGACTCCCACTCGTCCAGCGGGTCGACCGGCTGCACGTCGTAATGGCCGTACACCAGCAGCGTCGGCTTGCCCGCCGCGTCGAGCCGTTCCGCGTACACCACCGGGTGGCCCGGCGTGTCGAATACCTCGGCCCGTGCCGCGCCTATTCCGTCCAACTGCCCCGCCAGCCATTCGGCATTCCGGCGCACGTCGTCCCGGTTTTCGGGCAGCGTCGAAATGCTCGGAATCGCCAGGAACTCCAGGTACCGGTTTATGAAGTCTTCTCGGTTCGCTCGAACGTATTCCAGCGCTTGATCGACTTGTGGCATCTCAGTGGCCTCCGTGGTTGCTTGCCCTAAACAAAACAACAACGCCAGAAAAAACAAAGCAGGCCCGGCCATTCTATTTCGCGCCCATCCGGCCGGGCCCGCTGAAAAGCGCCTGTTTCCGCCTACCATGTCTCCATCGAAACGTCGGTGATCAGCCATTTGCCGCCCTGTTCCGTCCAGGTGAGTTCAAGCGAAGCCGAACCGAAATCCGCCGTCATATCGACCGGATACGCCACGGCCTTGCCGTCTTCAACCGTGATCTTGGTGTTTTCCGTGTTGACGTCCGCGTTGTCCAGATAACCCATTTCAACCGCGTCCTGCACGAAATACCGGTAGGTTTCTTTGTCGGCCCACTCGCTTGACGTGAAATCCTCGGAAACTAACGTCATCAGCTTGTCGAGGTCTTTAGCCTCGGCCGCCGCCGTCCAACCGGCCAGCGCCTGCTGAACCTGTTCCTCCGGGCTGGGTCCTCCCGCACCCGTCGCACAACCCACGACAACCATCGCCACGGCCGCAACCAAGCTCAACTGTTTCAACATCATCCTCGTCCTCCTGCGTTTTATTCCCTGGCCCAGACACCGGCCCAGCCGGCAAAAAACATCTTACACATGCCGCGCCCATGCATCAATTGTCTTCCCATCGCACGCGTTCCATTCGTCAAATATGGCCATGCGCCCCGCAACGTTGAGTTTTCCTTTTTTTTTCCTCAATATACACCCACACAAACAGCGTTCCGTGGGGAGGTCCGGCGCGGGGTGCATACATGAACGAGGTGGCTCATGCCCTATTTTCTTGACGTGCAACGGCTGGCGGAGGAAGTCTCGTTATGGGCCGACCTGCGCCATGAGCAGGGAGCGAACGTCTCGCACACCGTCAACGAGGTGCGTGAGGCGCTCAAACGGGCCCGGGATACGCTTGAAAAGCAATCGGCCGCGGGCGCCAATCTCGAACTTGACGGGCTTGATGAAATCCGCGCCTTGCGGCCCGACGGACCGCGCCGGCTCTGGGCGAAACTGAAGAACCAGGGGCTGAAAGACCGCATGCGCGGCGCCTGGCTGGGGCGTGCGGCGGGATGCACGCTCGGCGCGCCCGTGGAAAACTGGCCCGTAGCGGACATGGAATCGCTCGCCAAACGTTCCGGCATGGAGTTCCCGCCCCACTCCTATTGGTGTGAACACCCCAAGCCCGACGAGGTCCGGTACGGCCTCGACACGTTCTCCGCGTACCTCAAAGACGGCATCCAGTACGTGCCCGTCGACGACGACATCGCCTATACGTTGTTGAATCTCATTATTCTTGAAGAGGCCGGCCCGGAATTTACCACGCGCGACGTCGCCTCGGCGTGGCTGCGCTACCTGCCGATTGCCTACACGGCCGAGCGCGTCACGCTCGAGAACCTCCGCGATGGCGAGCCCGCCGAAACCGCCGGCGTCAAAAACAACCCTTACGCCGAGTGGATCGGCGCGGCCATCCGGGCGGACGCCTGGGGGTACGCCGCGGCCGGCTGGCCGGAAAAAGCCGCCGAGTTGGCCTGGCGCGACGCCCGGCTCTCGCACCGCCGCAACGGCATCTACGGCGAGATGTTTTTTGCCGCGGCGATCGCCGCCGCGTTTGCCGTAAACGACCCCGTGGAAGCCTTGCGCATCGGCCTGACCGAGATCCCCGCGCAGTGCCGGCTGGCGGTAGACCTGCGATGGGCGCTCGAAACCGGCCCGCAGCTCACCGGCTGGCGCGACGCCCGCGACGCGGTCGATCACCGGTTCACCGGCATGCATTCCGTCCATACCATCAATAACGCCTGCCTCACCGTGTTTGGCCTCATGCTGGGCGACGGCGATTTCACCGAAACCATCGGCCAAACCGTCGCGATGGGACTCGACAACGATTGCACCGCCGCTACCGCCGGCTCATTGCTCGGCGCCATCAAAGGCGCCCGCAAAATACCCGAACGATGGTGGAAACCTTTCAAAAACCGGACTCGCTCGTACATGATCGGCCAGGAATGGTTCTCGAACACGGTTGTGGTCGAGCGGTTTTTAACGGCGGCCGTGCGCGTGTGGACTCAAGCCTATGCAGAACAGGAATGAGGAACGGTCCCCGCAGCAGCCGGGGGGCGTGCCAACAGAGACAACGTTTGCGGCGCAGCTTCGGGCTGCGCTCGGCGCCGAGAACGTGGCGGACGACGAGCGGACCTTGAAACGCTACGGCCGCACAACGCTTGACCGGGCGCCGCAACCCGCCGTGGTGGTTTGGCCGCGATCAACGGAAGACGTCCAGGCCGCCGTGCGGCTGGCCGGCGAGCATGGCGTAGTCGTCTATCCCATCTCGCGCGGGAAAAACTGGGGGTACGGCGACGCCTGCGCGACCACCGAGGGCGCGGCGGTTCTCGACCTCAGCCGCATGAACCGGATCCTCGAGGTAAACGTCGAGCTGGGTTACGCCGTAATCGAAGCCGGCGTTTCGCAGCAGCAGTTGCACGACTACCTGCGCGAAAACGGCATCCCCTTGTGGATCGACTGCACGGGCGCGGGGGGCGACTCGAGCCTTGTCGGCAACACGCTCGATCATGGGTTCGGCCACACCCGCTACGGTGACCATTTCCTTACGGCCTGCGGCATGGAGATTGTCCTGGCCGACGGGCGCGTCCTCAACACCGGGTACGGCCACTACGCCAATGCGCGAACCGGCTGCGTCTACCCCTATGGCGCCGGCCCCTACATCGACGGGCTGTTCTGCCAGTCGAACTACGGCGTGGTGACCAAAATCGCCCTCTGGCTGATGCCCGAGCCCGAAGCGTTCTGTTTCTTTTTCGTAAAACTCGACCGCGGCCGGGAATTGCCCGAATTGGTCGACCGGTTGCGCGAACTCCGCATGGCGGGCCTGTTGCAGTCCGCTATCCACATCGCCAACGACCTCCGCATCCTCAGCGGCGCCGGCCGCTACCCCTGGGCCGACACCGGCGGCAAAACGCCCCTGCCCGATGACGTCCGCGAGCGGATGCGCCGGGATTCGGCGGTCGGCGCCTGGAACGCCGCCGGCTCGCTCACCGGCACGGCCCGCCACGTCCGCGCATCGAGGTCCGCCCTGCGCAAAGCAGTGAAGGGCCTGGGCAAACTGGTGTTCGTGGACGACCGGAAATTAGCGCTCGGGAAATTTGCGGCGAAATGTTTGGGATCCGTCGGGCTGGGGGCCCGCATGCGCCGGCAGCTCCAGTCGTTGATACCCAACTACGGCCTGCTGAAAGGCATCCCCACCGAAGAGCCGCTGCTGGGCGCGCAATGGCGGTTGCGCACCCCCCCCGACGGCATCTGCGACCCGCTCGACGCAAACTGCGGCCTTATGTGGGTGTCGCCAGTTGTCCCTGCTACGGGCCATGACGCCACCGATTTTCTCGATGTGATAACCCCCATCTACGAAAAACACGGGTTCGAATCCCTCGTGACGTTCACCCTCATCACCGAACGCGCCATGATCGCCATCACCAACGTCGCGTTCGATAAAACACAACCCGAGGAAACCGCCCGGGCCAAAGCCTGTTACGACGAGCTCATGGACGCCGTCATCTGCGCCGGATACTACCCCTACCGCGTCAGCCTCGCCGGAATGCACAAACTGCGTGACAAAAACGACACCTTCTGGCAGGTCGCCGAAGACATTAAGCGGGCCCTCGACCCAAATGACATCATCTCGCGCGGCCGCTACGTCCCCCCGCTCGAATAAGGCCGCGCCAATCTCCCCCGTCAGTTTAAGGGCGGCTGGGCCTCTATGAAGGGGCGCAGGCTTTCTCCCGTGGCCGTCATAAGGGCAAACCACGCCTGGCGCAACGAGACCCGGGCGAACACGAGCCTGCCCTGGGCTTGAATCAGGTCGCGCTGCGCCTCGTTGAGGCGCACAAGCGACGCCTGGCCCACTTCGTATTCGCGCTCGACAAGATCGCGATTGCGCTGGACGTTTTCCATGTTGAGCCGTTCGAGCACGAGCGTGTCCATGCTCGTGATGACATTGTCGAGCGCCTGGCGGACCTCCGAATACGCCGTTATCTCCGCGTTCCGGAGCAGCAGTTCGGCTTCGGTTTCGGCCGCACGGGCTTCGGCAACCTGCGCACGCCGGCGGAAGCCGGTGAACAAGTCGTACGACACGTTCACGCCGATTGTGCCGGCAAAATCGTCTTCTTCGAATTTCGCGTTGTCGGACCGTTGCGCGTTTCGCGACGCGAACGCGGCCGCAATGGGAAAGTACTCCGAACGGTTGATGTTGACGGCGGCGTGGGCGGCTTTGACGGCACACTGGCCCGCAATCAGGTCGGGCCGAAGATTCTGCGCCGTGGCGAGAAGGCCTTCCAACGGCGGCGGGGCTTTGAGCTCTTCGGGTTCGGCGGGACTGAGTTCGGCGATTTGCACGCCTTCGGGCAGGCCGGCGTCGGCCAGGCCCATGAGGGCGGCCAGGCCCACAAGCGCGATGGTGTACGAGTTTTTCGCCCGCAAAACCGTGGCTTCGGCTGCGCGCACACGAATTTCAAAATTGAGCTGGTCGCTCAACGAGCCTGTTCCGACTCGTCTCCGGGCTCTTGCGTCAACCAGGAGGCGTTCGTTGTAAGCCTTATCGGCCTCGGCAATGCGTATGTTTTCGCGCTGAAGCTGCACGTTATAAAAGGCCGACGCGACAGCGTCGAGCAGGAGCCGCTGGCTTTCCCGGAACGAGGCTTCCGTCTGCTGGAGGGAAAATGCTGCGGCCCGTTTCGTGAACCAGCGGCCGAACCCGTCGAAAATGAGCCAGGTCGCGGTTACGGCGGCTTCGTAATTCTCAAAGGTGTCCGGCACAGCGCGGCGCGCTCTCACCGCGGATACGCCTGCCTGAACAGCCTGTTGGGCCAGCGTTGCCGCGTCCGGCACCGGCGCCTGGCCGATCAACACTTGCTGCAGTTGCAATAAAAGCGGCGAGAACGGTGCGTTGAACGCCGCCCGGCGGTTTGCTTGAACAACATTCTCGGCAATGTGCGTTCGCGAAGCGGAGAAAGTCGTGTCGAGTTGCGGGAAATATGCCGACACCGCTTGGCGGACCCGCGCCCGCGCCTGGCGGATACGTTCTTCGGCAGCTTGCAACGATGGATTCTCGAGCAGGGCGACACGTTGGGCGTCAACAAGTTCGATTACGGGCGGCAACGCCGGAACTTCCTCCGGCACAACGGTTTGCGCAACCGGCGGCACACCCAGCTCCGTTTCGGCCATGAAGGGCGCAGGCCCGGCTATTTCTGTACGCGGCGCCTCGAGCGGCTCGACGGGGGCGGGAACTTCCCCGGCGGGCGTTTCGGGCAGTTCCGGGACGGGTTCGGATGGCGTAGCCAACGGCTCCGGCAGAGCGGATTCAGCTTCAAGTCCTTCAGTTAAAACAGGTTCTGACGCTCCAGGCTCGGCTTGAGGCTGGTTTCCGGCCGGTTGCGCAAAAGCGATCTGCGCAAAAACCAAAACGGCCGCCGTTGCGCCCGTCAAAACAGATACACTACCCCGTTTCCGCATCGGGAACTCCCCTCCCTTTTATCTCTTGTAACCGCGCGCGGGCGCGGATCATTCGGCCTGCGCCGGCTCCGCCGATGCGCAACACGCGGGCTCGACTTCTTCCGCGGTAGGCCACTTGCCGCGCCATACCCAGTGAAAGGCGCGCCGAATGTCATTCAGAAATGCCAGCAGAACCGGCAACAGGACAAGCGTCAGCAGCGTGCTGAAAATTAGCCCGCCTGCCAGCGATATGGCCATCGGCTTAAGCCACTGCGCCTGCATGTCGCGAGAAATAATGAGCATCGATAGCCCGCCCACGGTTGTGGCCGAGGTCAAAAAGATGGCCCGGAACCGGCGCATGCCCGCCTCGCGCAACGCGTCGTAAAACGGCATCCTTGACCGCAACGTGTTGTTCAAATGATCAACAAGCACAATGGCGTCGTTAACCACGACGCCCGCCAGGGCAACCATCCCGAAAAGGCTCATCAACGTAACCGTGAGACCGAAAACGAGGTGCCCGTAAACGGCCCCCATCAGCCCAAACGGAACCGTGAACATGATCACGAGCGGCTGAAAGTACGACCGGAAAATCGTGGCGATGATGACGAATATGACGAACAGCGCCATGGGAAAGCCGATCTTGAGCGAATCCAGCGCTTCACGGCTTTCGGTCTGGGCGCCCTCGAACGAGTAGACAAAGCCAAGCCCGTTTCGCAATTCGGGCAGAAACTGGACATCGAGGTCGGCAAGGATCTCCTCAGCGTTCGCCCGCCGCGTGTTGACTTCGGCCGTAACGGCAACGCGACGAAGCCCGTTGACGCGCGTGATGCTCGAGTAGCCTTCGCCGTACTCGACTTCGGCCACCGACATGAACGGCACTTGCGCCCCCTGGGGCGTCCTGATGCGCATCTGCTCGAGCTGGGCAAGCTGGCGGCGTTCGTCGCGTGTGTACCGCACCCGCACGCGCACGTCGTCGCGGCCGCGCTGGATACGCACGGCTTCCTCGCCGTAATAGCCGGCGAAGACCTGGCGGGCGAGGTCTTCGAGCGTGATCCCAAGCGTGCGCGCTTCCGGTTTCAGGTTGAGGCGGATCTCGGTCTTGCCGGGGCGGTAATCGTCTTCAATCTGGTACACCCCGTCGTACGTCTTGAGTTTTTCCTTGATCTCGGCGGAAGCGGCGAGCAGCGCGTCCATGTCTTCGCCCTGCAGCCAGATCTCGATAGGCGCGCCCGGCGGGCCCGCGGAAATCCCCTGGTAACTTAGACTCAATGCGCCCGGAATTAGCCCGACCTCGCGCTCCCACATGATTTTGATGTTTTCGCTGTGAATGCCCCGCTCTTCGCTTTTCAGAAGCTCGACGCGCACCTGCCCAAGGTTGCTGCCGGTGCTCCGCTCGAACCCGTTGGAGGCCTGGCCAACCACCGAATACACGTTTCTGATCAGCGGCTTGCCGCTGGCCGTTTCCGTCTTTTCCGCAACCCGCTCGATACCCTCGCGCAGGCGCTTGACCGCGTCTTCGGTAACCGTAACCGGTGTGCCGGCCGGAAACTCGACGGACGCGGAAAGATCGTTGCCGTCGACCTCGGAGAACGTTTCAAACTTCACAAACCCGCCTGAATACAAGCCAACAGTCGCAAGTGTCACCGCTACCGCAACAGACAGCGCTATGTAACGGTGGCGGAGAGTCCGGTCGATAAACGGCGCGTAAACCTTGTCGATGAACCACTGCATGCCGTTGCTGAACGCCCAGCGGAACCGAAGCAGAGGATGCATGTGGTGGTTGTTTTCCCCGGACCGGGGCGCGGGCAGGCGGTTGAGATGCGCCGGAAGAAGGAAAAGCGACTCAAACAGCGAGAAAACCAGGCAGGATATTACGGCTATCGGCACGATGCGGATGAACTTGCCCATGATGCCGCCGACGAACATCAGCGGGAGAAACGCCACAATCGTGGTAGTTACGGCGGCCGTGATGGGTAGGCCGACCTCCGTGACGCCCTTGAGGGCGGCGTCAAACGCCTTGAGACCGCGCTTGCGGTGGTAATGGATCGCCTCGCCGACAACGATCGCGTCGTCGACCAGCATACCCAGCACCATGATCAGGCCGAACAACGAAATCATGTTAAGCGTGTCCCCGTGCATGTACATGAACGCGAGCGCGCCGCCGAACGATATCGGGATCCCCAGCGAAACCCAGAAGCTGAGGCGCGCATCGAGCAGCAGGAAAAGCAGAATGACAACGATAATCAGGCCCTGGATGCCGTTGCGCCGAAGCATGTCGAGGCGGTCCTGGATCAGGTAGGCATTGTCGCTCCACAAAGAAATGCTCGCCCCCTCGGGCAGTATCTTTTCTTTCTGCTCGGCATAGCCGCGGACTTCTTCGGCGATGGCAATGGCGTCTTCTTCTCTGGTCTTAAACACGCCCACCATTACGGCGCGTTCGCCATTGAATTCGGCATAGACGGGGTCTTCGGTGAACTCGTCGCGTATTTCGGCGATGCGGTCCAGCGTGATGATCTCGCCGTTGGGCCGGGCCAGAACGACAATCCTGGCAAAATCTTCCGCCGTATACTTGCGGCCAACGGTGCGAAGGCGGATTTCCTCACCGGTGGTACGCATGATGCCGCCGGTGAGGTTCAGGCTGCCGCGCCGCACCGCCGACGCCACCTGACCAAACGTAAGGCCGTACTGCCGAAGGCGGTCCTCGCTGACCTCGATACCGATTTCATAGTCGCGCGTGCCAAGTACGGACACCTGGGAAACGTGCGAGAGCCGTTGAAGCTCGTCTTTGATCTCCTCAGCCCATTCCTTCAGGGTTCGCTCGGAATAGTCGCCCGAAAGCGCCACAACCACGACCTCCTGCCGGAACGTGATCTCGGAAATTATCGGTTTTTCGGCATCAACCGGGAACGTGCTGACCGAGTCGACGGCGTTTCTGACTTTGTCGTAGATGGCCGAGGTGTCGTACCCCTCCTGCACCTCGATGATGGCGTTGGCGATGTTTTCCATCGAAACGGTCGTGTAGCGCTTGATGCCTTCGACCGTATCAAGCGCCTCCTCGATCTTCCGGCTGATGCCCTCTTCAACTTCCTCGGGGTCCGCACCCGGGTAAGGCACGTTAACCAGGATCGTATCGACGGACATCTCTGGGAAGAACTCGCGCGTCATGTTCTTAACCGCGACACCCCCGCCCACGATAAGCACGATGGTGAGCGCCGTGGCGAACACGTCGTTCCGTATGAATGCGGCCATTAACTTCTTCATTGCGCCGATTCAGCCTCCTGGGCGGGTTCCGTGTCAGCGTCCACTGCCTCGGGGGCCGGCCCGGCGGGCGCGGGCGCGTCGGGAGCGAGCCCTCTCGTATCGAGATCGACGATCTCCACGGGCGTGTTTTCAAGCGGGTTCACCAGCCGCGTCGTCACCACGATGTCGCCCGGTGTGAGGCCGTCGGTGATGACAGCCTGCTCGCCGATATTTAACGCGCGCGTAAGTTGATGCACCTTCAACCGCCCATCAACAACCAGGTAAGCCTCTCCGTTAAACGAAACGGCCGACGCAGGAATCCGGTACGCGCCCTCGATAGGTTTGCCGGGAATGCGAACTTCGCAGAACATGCCCTGGACCAGCGGCAACCCCTCTTCGTCAATGCTTCTGGCGTTTTCGCCGTCGATCCGCACGGCCACGGTCACCGTACGCGTGTCCTGGTCAAACTTCTCAACCCGGTGCAGATAGCCTTTCCAAACGTGTCCCGTCGGATCTTCGGTCCACCGTATTTCCACGGGCACCTGAACAACGTCCCGGAACCAGGCCTCGACCACCTTGTCGCCCGCATTCTTGAACTGAAGCCACTTCCTGGCCTCGCGGCTGTCAAGCGGCACGCTGATCTCGAGAATGCTGTCGTCGGCCAGCGTAAGCACGGTCGCGCCGGGAGCCAAATACTGGTCTTCCTCCAACATGACAAACTGCACCCGCGCGTTAAACGGCGCCTTCACTACCGTCCGCTGCAGCGCAACCTGGGCCAGGTCGCGCCGGGCCTGCGCGGCCCGCAAAGCGCTCTCCGCCTCACGAATTCGCACCGGATAAACCTCAAGCGCCTGGCTGAGCTGGTCCACCTGGTCCGCAGCCGCGTTATACGCGCGTTCAGCCTGTTCGACGGCCGAACGGGTGCCCACCTGGTCCTTCTCAAACAGTTCCTTTAACCGTTCATACTCCGCGCGGGCAAGGTCGCGCGAGCGCTCAAACGTCGTGAGGCGTTCCTGGTCGGTCTGGTACTGCCGCTTAAGCCGCTCGATCGTCTGGCGGTTCATCTCAACGGCCGCCGTCGCTTCATCCAGCCGGGCCTCGTAATCGCGCGAGTCAATCTCGAACATCACCTCGCCTTTCCGGATAATGCCGCCAACCTTCAGATTGGGATGTACATTAACCACGCGCCCGCTGACCTCCGGCGAAATGGCTACAATATCAAGCGAGCGGGTTTCACCAGTCCCAACCATCACTACCGGCACCGTCTCCGGCTCCACCTGTAAAGCCTCGACCTGCAGCGCCGTCGGACGCGGAGGCAACTGGGCCGGCGGCTTTCTCATGGAAGTAAGCAGCACATTAAGCCCCACCCCGGCCACCAGAATCAGAACTGCTGCCGTTATCGTTATTATCTTACGCGTCATAGACTTACCTCATCCCGCCCTTCTTGCCCGCATGCTTCCACGCCTCCCGGCTCGCCCAAAGCGGCCAATACATCCCCCTGGATCTCACACCACAACTTGGCCTTCGATGGGCCTATTCTCTGCAACACATCCACAATCGCACCCAGCGCCTGGCGTTCAACCAGGTCTATGTCAGACTTAGCCGACGGTTCAGTGCGGATAATTACCTCGCGACGATCCACCTGATTCTGTTCCCGCGTCAATACGCCCATCTCGACCAGACGGTCTACCATTGAACTCACCGAGGGCGGGCTAACCTGAAGGGCTTCAGCCAAATCTTTTACCGTAACCGGGCCCTTTTCACGAACCAGCAATACCATGTTCATCTGGGCCAGGGTCAGATCGCAGCTCGGGTGCTCGCCCCGCTCCGGGGCTGATAAATGCTTAGCCATCACACACTTTCGAAATGCCATAAACGACCGGTGTATCATCCGGGCTTGATCGAGAATGAGTTTATCGCACATCTTCATATTCCTCTCGCGCCTAATTCCTTAGAACGCCTAATTGTAAAACATTCGCACTATTAGAAACAAGAGGTTTTTCAAAAAAAGTTCCGGAAAATCAACCTTGACCAAGGGCGCTAAGTGCAACATTTACAAACCTGTCAGGATTGTCCTATGCTGGCGGAAAATAACGCTTGCAATTGCCGAGGGCTTTGCTATAGTGGAAATAGACGGTCTTGCGCCGTTTCGGCTGAGTGCCGTAGGTCTGATTGGCGGTGTTTGGGACGGAGAAAGTGACGGCGGAGGTATTGCCTAGGCGCAAAGGCGACATGGTCGTGTGATAGTTTCATTTTGGGTTCATAACATGAGCAAAAGGAGGGACAAGAAATGAAGAAAACTGGTTTTACGCTTATTGAACTGCTGGTAGTGATTGCCATCATAGGAATCCTTGCGGCGATCCTGCTACCCGCGCTTGCCCGGGCGCGGGAATCGGCGCGCCGCGCAAGTTGTGCTAATAACCTGAAGCAGTGGGGCATCGTGTACAAGATGTACGCCAACGAAGCCCGCGGCGAGAAGTTCCCGCCGCTGCAATTGTGGAACTGGGACGGCTCGGAGTGTGTGCTTTCCTCGTATATCGAGATGTTTCCTAACGGCCCCTCTATCTACCCCGAATACCTGACCGATCCCAACATCGGCGCCTGCCCCTCGGACTCGGATGCCGAACTCAACAGTTGGAGGATAGGGGGAACCGAAGACGGGGCCTGGAATCCCTGCGACTTTCGCGCCACCTCATACAACTACTTCGCGTGGGCGTTCGACGTCGACAAGTTCCTGGTGGGCGACGAAAACGACCCGAATTTCGATGTCTTTAATGACTTCAACGCCGACTTCCAGGACGGCATGGCCAATATCATCAGTCTCGTCGGGGCCGATCCGGCCGAGTATGACAAAGACATCGACGCCGGCAACGAGACGCTCTATCGTCTGCGCGAAGGTATCGAGCGCTTCTTCATCACCGACATCAACAATCCGGCCGCGTCGGCGGTGGCGCAGTCCGACATCTTCGTGATGTGGGACGACCTGAACGCCGGCCAGCCCGAGTTCATGAACCACATTCCCGGCGGGTGCAACGTGCTCTACATGGACGGTCATGTCGAGTTCGTGCGCTACCCCGGCGACACCCCCGTGTCCGTCGCATGGGCCCGGGTGATGGAAGTGGCGGCCAGCATGATCTAACCGCCCCGCGACCGCATACCCAAGAGGGATCCCGCTTCGGCGGGGTCCCTTTCTTTTTCGCCCGTCAGCTTCCCTCGAAGTGCATTGACGGCTAATTGAACTTCTGTTAGTGATTGCCATCATCGGTATACTCGCGGCAATTCTGCTGCCCGCACTTGCTCGCGCGCGGGAATCGGCTCGCCGCGCAAGTTGCGCTAAGAACCTGAAGCAAAGGGGTCTTATGCTGAAGATGCACTCGAACGAGTCAAAGAGCATGAAGTATTCGACAATAAAACTGATGCAGTTGACGGGCGGCGGCAACTTGCTGTACCTGGACGGCCACGTCGGATTCGTCAAGTATCCGGACGAATTCCCGATTTGCGCCGTGTGGAGCGTGCTGCTTCGCGACTACGCCTCGATGTAAACTTCTACTCCCTCGATCCATGCGGGCCGGCCATGCGCCAGCCCGCTTTTTTTGTCTCAGGCATTCCTTTATACTCGCCCATGGCTAGCCACTAAACTGCAGGAGGTAACCTCATGCCAGCATTGAACCGCCGCGAGTTCATGGCGGCCGCGGCCGCGGGTGTTGCCGCCGCGACCGGCGCAACCGCACAGCCGGCTCCAAAAGCGCCCCCCGTTTGCATCTTTTCAAAGCACCTGCAGTTCATGCCGTACGAACGCCTCGCTGAGGCAACGCGTGAACTGGGCCTTGACGGGGTCGATCTGACCGTGCGGAAAGGCGGGCATGTCGAGCCGGACAAGGTCGAGACGGATTTCCCGCGGGCCGTGGAGGCGGTGCGCAAGGCGGGCAGCGAGGTTTACATGATTTCGACCACGCTGTACAGCGGCGATGATCCCGAAGCGCGGCCGATCATGTCCATGGTGCAGAAACTGGGGGTGCGGTACGTCCGTATCGGCGGCCAGAAGTATGACCGCAGCAAAAACCCCGCCGAACAGTTGCCGAAATTCACCGAGGAGCTGCGTTCACTGACGGCCCTGGCGGAGGAATACGGGCTGACGATGGGTTATCACAACCATTCCGGCTACGGCAACGTTGGCGGGCCGGTCTGGGACCTGTACCAGATGATCCGGGACGTAAACTCGCCGCATTTCGGCTCCAATTTCGATGGCGCCCACGCCACTGTTGAAGGGGCGTTCGGGGTGTGGCAGACCAACGCCCGCCTGATGGCACCGCACGTAAAGATGATGGCCGTAAAAGATTTCGTGTGGAACAGAAACCGGCCGGAGTGGGTGGCGCTCGGCAAGGGAATTGTACAGACGGCGGAAATCTTCAAAATCATGCGGGAGACCGGGTTTTCAGGCCCGGTGTCGCTGCATTTCGAGTACGAATTGGACGGCAAACAGGCCCTGCTCGACGAGATCCGCGAAACGGCCGTGACGTGCCGCGCCGAGTTGGCGAAGGCCGGATACGGGTGATTTTGAAAACAACTGAGAAGGATCGAGACGGCAATGAAAGTGGGAATTATTGGCGGTTCGGGATTGGACGATCCGCAACTTCTACGTGACTTCGATCACGTCGACATCGATACGCCGTACGGCAAACCGGCGTCGACGCTGACCTGCGGGAAATTGAACGGCACCGAAGTCTGCGTTCTGGCGCGGCACGGGCGCGACCATTCGCTGATGCCGACACGCGTGCCGTTCAAGGCAAACATCTGGGCGCTGAAAAAGGCCGGCTGCACCCACGTGCTCGCGACCACCGCCTGCGGGTCGCTGCGGGAAGACATCCAGCCCGGCCATATCGTGTTCGCCGACCAGTTCATCGATTATACCCGCCACCGGCCGCTGACGTTTCACGACGAGAAGGTTATCCACACGTCCATGGCCGAGCCTTTCTGCGAGGCGCTGCGCCGGCTGCTCGTTGATTCCGCCAAACGGTGTGGAATTTACTACCACCCCTCCGGCACGATCATCACGATCGAAGGGCCGCGCTTCAGCACCCGGGCCGAATCCCACATGTTCCGCGCCTGGGGCGCGGACATCATCAACATGTCAACCGTCCCGGAAGTGGTCCTCGCGCGGGAAGCCGGCATCTGCTACCAGTCAATCGCGATGTCTACCGATTACGATTGCTGGAAAGAGGATGAGGAGCCGGTGACGTGGGACATGATCGTGCAGCGCATGGAACAGAACGCCGAAAACGTGAAACGCCTTCTTATCGACGTAATCCCCCGCATCACCGACGCCGCATGCCCATGCCGCGAAAACAGCATTTGATCATATGCCGTAAAAAAGCTCCCATCTTCTTCCTGAGTTCAACACGCCTCTGAAATTTCGTCGTAAATCCTTATTTTATAAGGGGACCATCATTGATTTGGGTGTCCCGGGCACAGGAATGACTTTCGTGCTCGTCATCGTCATCGTAACCGTAATCGTAATCGTAATTGAAAAAAGAGACGATGACGATGACGAGCACGAGCACGAAATGGACTCCTATCCGTGTGATTGGTCGGAGGCGAACGGCCTGCAAGAACGTCCGACGTTGCTGCAGATGGATAAAGGATAGCGTCACCTTTACGCCTTTGCCGTTGGACAGGGTGTCCCAGTGTTGAACTCAGGTGCCGTAAATGAAGCTCCCATCTTCTTTCTTTACACGTCTCAGCGTTTGGACGGCAAAGTCATGTAAATACGAAGTTGTATTCGGCGCTTTCGAGCATGGGTGCGGCGGCATCTTTTTCGGAGACGATGGCGGGTTCGATCGGCCACTGGACGTTGACTTGGGGGTCGGCGTAGTGCAGGGTGCGCTCGGCTTCCGGCGTGTGGATGTGGGTGCACTTGTAGAACACGCGTGTATCGTCCTGGAGCGCCAGGAAACCATGGGCGAATCCGGGGGGCAGCCAGAGGGCGAGGTTGTTATCGGCTGAAAGTTCGTAGCCGGCCCATTTCCCGAACGTGGGCGAACCTTTCCGGAGATCGACTCCGACGTCGAATATGGCGCCCGTGACGGCGCGGACAAGTTTGCCCAAGGGATGAGGTTCGAGCTGGTAGTGCATGCCGCGGAGCACGCCGCGTTCCGAAAGGCTGAGATTGTCCTGAACGAACTCGTAGCCGAACCCGGCGTCCCGCCAGACTTGGCGGGACCACGTCTCGGCGAAGAACCCGCGCTCGTCGGCAGCACAGCCCGTCTCGACGAGCAGCACGCCGGGAAGATCGGTTTCAATCAACTTTACGGGCATGGGCATGGGCGATAGTCTCCGTGGCTGCTTAAGACGTCCCTTCAGGCCTCCATCGCGGTGGACATCTCCGCCAACATTACATCGGGCCGACGCGGAAACAGTCCAGCCCGGCCATGTAGCCGGTGGACTTTTCATTTTTCCCCGTAACACGCAGCTCGCACGTATTCTTGTCGCCTTCGTTAACGGTAATGTAGAAGTCGGCTTTGCGCCGGACGACGCTGTCCGCGTAGCCGTCCCATTCGCCGAGCTTCTGATTGTTAAACCAGAGCTCGCACGTGCCGTAGTCGGGCGCGGCCGTGTACCACACCTCGAGCTTGTACGTTCCCGCGCCGCCGGCCGGAATCGGGGGCACCGGCAAGGCGTACGTTTCCGGTCCGGAAGGCCTGAACCAAACCTGGCCGCCGTCGCTCCACTTGTCGCTGAACCCGCCCATCCCCTGCACTTCCACTTCGGGTTTGTTGATGACTTCGGCCATCGGCTCCGCCTCTTCAGCACCCTCTTCCTTGAACCCGACCGCCTCGCCCGGCAGCCGGTCGGCGGCCGCCGGCAGCGGGCCGAACGGCACGTGCGGTTCAGTCTGATACCAATAGGCAACGGACGAGAAATCGTCGCTGCGGTCGTTGGCGTGGCCGTGCTCGATGGTGACGCGGATGGACTCGTTGAACGGGATCGGATCGGTGATGTGGTACCGGTAGACGTTCCACAGCGCGTTGCGCTTGTGTTCGCCGCGCAGCGGGCATCCGATAAAATTGTTGCTGAACGCGGGACCGTAACACCACGCCCCGCAGAAGTAGTCTTCCGACCCGGTTCCGTGGAGGCTGGGCTTGTCCTCGCCGTCGACATAGATCATGTCGTCGCCTTCGCCCCACCAACCGTCGTCCCGGTTATGAATGGACAAATTGACGCCGGCGTAATGGCCGCGCCCTTTGGCTTCGAGGAACGTGTAATTCTGCCCCGCCGCGCACGGATACTCCTGGCGGTACTGGGCGTGGAAATACGCGGTGTTCTCAGGCAGTTTGTCGCACGTTTTGTAGTCGATGTAGTAGTAAAAGGCCCGGCAGGGCAGCGGCCCGTCGTTCGTCAGCGTAACAAGAGCGCTTTTCTCGAACGGCATCTGCCAGAAACAGTTGAGCCCGTTGTTTGTGCCGATCTGGATGGGATAGCTCGAGTACTGGTAGTAGCGGGCGTGGCCGAGGCCGAAGAAGTCGCCAATCGGCGTCTCGATCGAGGGATTCTCCTCTCCGTCCCAGTACGCGCGCAACACCAGGTTCTTGAGATGGTGTTCGTCCTTGGACGCGATCGTCACCCAGATGTGCGTGATTGCGCCGGGACCGTCGATCTTCGCCAGTTGGCGGGTTTCGCCGGGCTGGATGGGCCAGTCCTGCCGCCCGTCGGCGTTCGCGCCGCTCGGATCGAAACTGGACTGGCGCGCCGCCTTGAAGTTTTTCAGCCGGGTCAGGTCCTCCAAAGCGCCTTCCGCAAACGCGGAACCGGCAAAAGTCATGGCGGCCAATGTTGCAAACACAACGCTCCCAATCTTCATGACAACACCTTTCCTCTATTTGAAGCCGAAAAAAACCACCGGCCACCGGCCACCATCTTTCAATCAGCTCCAGCTTGGTTCCGGTTTACAGCCCGTTTCTTCAAGAAGCTCCCTCAGCCGGCGCGAACAGAGGTTCCATGCTTCTTTGACTTCGCCCGTGGCGTTCCGGCTGATGAGATGGTCGAGCGGCCCGCCTTCGTTCTTCTGGATGAAATCGGCCAGCAGATTGTTCATTTCGTCGGGATCGTTCTCGAGATCATAAAGCTCGTACCGGTCCCAAATCCCGTGGTACTGCATGAGCTTGTACTTGTCGGTCCTGACGCCGAGGACGGTCGGCGTCTGCGGAAAACTGCGTTCCCAGAAGTACTCGTAGAGCCATGCGTCGCGCCACGGGCGCTTTTCGCCCGCAATGATGCCGTAGAACGACTGGCCCTGCACCGTCTCGGGAACGGACACGCCCGCCGCTTCGAGAATGGTGGGCGCGTGGTCAATGTTGAGCACCATCTCGCGCCGCCGCTGGCCGCCTTTGACGAGCTCAGGGCAGTGCACAATAAGCGGAACCCGGATGCTCGCCTCGTACATGCACCGCTTGTCGATGAACCCGTGCTCGCCGAACTGGAAACCGTTGTCCGAGGTGAACATGACCATCGTCGAATCGAGCATGCCTTTTTCACGCAAAACCTCGGTCAGCCGGCCGACGCTGTCGTCGACGCCCTTCAGCGTTTCGGCGTAATCGCGGGTGAACTTGTCGAAATCGCACGCGCCGTTGTACATCCCGTCGACGCCGTGCCAGCTGTTCCGCTGCGCCCGCACCCACTCGGGCTTGCCGCGGTAGTTTTCTTCGGTATCGGCCATCGAAGCCGGACGCGGCCAGGTTTTGTTCGCGTAGGAGCCTTTGTGCCGATCGGGCGGTTCGAAAAACGCGTGGACGGCCTTGTGGCCTATGAAAAGGCAGAACGGCCGGTCATCCTCTTTGCGAATGAACTCTTCGGCGTACTCGCAGATCAAATCGGTCACGTGGCCTTCGCGTTTTACCTGTTCGCCGTCCACGTTGAAGGTCGGATTCTTATATACGCCCTGCCCGCGAAACGACACCCACCGGTCGAACCCCGGCCGAGGCTGGTCGCTCGACCCGCCCATGTGCCATTTGCCGATGTAGCCAGTGCGGTATCCGGCCTTCTGGAGTTCCTGCGGGAACGTGGGCGTGCCCTCGGGCAGACGCGTGTTGTTGTCGAGCACGCCGTGCTTATGCGCGTACTGGCCCGTGAGCGTGCAGGCCCGGCTCGGCGAACAGAGGGAGGTCGTGATGAACGCACGCTCAAAAATCACGCCGTTTTTCGCCAGGTTGTCGATGGCCGGCGTTTCAAAAAATGGGTTCTCCAGGCCAAACCCGTCGTACCGGAGGTCGTCGAGCAAGATAAAGATAATGTTCCTGCCTTTCGTGGCCGGCTGTACGGCAGCCGCATGTTGCCCGGCGGTCATGCCCAACGCCGCCGCGCCAGACGCCGCCATAAAAGACCTTCTCGATACCTTGGAATTCTTGCCCACTTCCTTTTTCATAACGTGCTCCTCTTTCGTTAGCTGAGCCTACACATTGCATAATTAGGGTAGGAGATCTCAAGTTCGGCGCTGGCATGCTTTCCTCAAGAAGCTGGATGCCTGTTCCACCATGCATCCCAACAGGGGTGGTTTTTCCTGATCGTTTATGCCAGAATGCCCCCGTTGTCGAGGGTATAAAAGCCGAGGGTTTCTCTATGAATCGCCGATCATTCTTGAAGCTGACAGCCGGGGCTAGCATGGCCTCAGCGGCAGGGACACCAAAGGCCGCCGCCGCCGAGACCCCAAAAACATACCAGGCCGGCACAAGCCCGTGGCCTCTCTGCCTGAATACGAGCACCATCCGGCCTGCTTCGCTCGAGGATAAAATCCGCGTCGCCGCGGAAGCCGGGTACGATGGCATCGAGCTGTGGATTAACGAGCTGGAAGACCACGAAAAGGCCGGCGGCAGCCTGAAGGATCTGGGCGCGGAAATCCGCGGCCGCGGCCTGTTCGTACCCAATATCATCGGTTTGTGGGGCTGCATGCCCTCTAACCAGGAGGAGTGGGAAAAGTCGCTACCGGCAACCCGCGAGCGCATGCGCCGCTCCGCCGAAGTCGGTTCTAAGTACGTGGCGGCGATTCCGGCCCCCGACCGGCCCGATTTCAACCTGAAGTGGGGCGCCGACCGGTACCGCGACCTCATCAAGATCGGACGGGACGACTATAACATCATCGTGGCCTGCGAATTTGTGGGCTTCATGAAAGGCGTGCACCGGCTTGGACAGGGCGCAGCCATCGCCCTCGACGCCGACGACCCCGACGCATGCCTCGTGGCCGACACATTCCACCTGTACCGCGGCGGCTCGGGCTTTGAAGGCATCCGCCACCTCAACGGCGATTTCATCGCGGTATTTCACTGGAACGACGTGCCGGACAGCCCGCAACGCAACGAATTGGAAGACAAACACCGGATTTATCCCGGCGACGGGATTCTGCCGCTGAAACGGGCCTTGGAACTGCTGAAGGCAATCAACTACCAAGGCCCGCTTTCCCTGGAAATGTTCAACCGCGAACACTGGAGCCAGGATCCGGCCCTGGTAGCCAGGACGGGTTTGGACAAAATGCGGGCCCTGCTTGCCTGAGGCAATCCGTGCCGCAACCGAAGTTTCGGGCAATAAGCTTATTCCGCAGCTTGTTAGCTAAGGAAGAAAGAGGTTTTCAGGCAGTGGACGGCTTAAACACCGGCTGACGTAAACTGAATCGGTAAAACCATTTAGAAAGCCTTGGGCCGCCCGTTGCGCCTTGGAACAAAGCTTCTGTTCGATGGTATACTCTAATAGAGGTTAAATCGATGCTTTGTCAGAAGTGCCATAAGAATCTGGCTACCGTGCGATACGCGGAAGTCGTCGACGGCAAAGTCACGGAACAGCACCTTTGTGCCGAATGTCTGGCAGACCATCAGGCCGGGGGAAAGGTCGGTTTTGAACTTTCCGGCCCGGTTTCTTCTTCACGCAGCATTGCTTCGGCGGTAAGTCTGGAGACGGGGCGGCGTCGAGGGAGGCGCCTCTGCCGCTCGTGCGGAACGCCGCTTACGAAGCTGGTTGAAGCGGGTGAGTGCGGTTGCGCCGTGTGCTACCGTTCGTTCTCCGAGGAGTTGGAGCCGATTCTGACCGACGCCCACGGATCAAGCCACCACGTCGGCAAAACCCCACGCGTAAACGACCTGCATAGCCGCCTCAACACTACGCTCCAGACCAAACGGTCCCTCCTGAGGAGTGCGCTCCAGACCGAGAGTTACGAGGAGGCAGCCATGTTGCGCGACGAAATCCGTGAGCTCGAGGCAGCTCTCACAAGCGCAAAGGAGAAGAACAACTGATGTTGGATTCTCTTGTAGCTAAAATACCCTGGATATCCGGAAAGGCTCAGGAACCAGCCGTCGCGGTTTTCTCGCAAGTAAGTTTGATCCGCAACTTATCCGGTTTCGCTTTCCCGGGAACTTCATCGCAGGACGAAGAGCGGGCCATCGAGGAACGCGTTCTCAACGTGCTGGACAGCCTCGAGATGTTTTCTTCGGGCCAGTACTACTCCCTTTCAAACATCGATCCCCGGGAAGCATACCTCCTCGCCGAGCGGCGGCTTGCCCCCTTCGATCTGCTCAACGGGCGGCTGCACGCGGGCGTGTACATCGCCGACGATCAGGGCATGAGCATCGCCGTAAACGGCGCCAACCACCTTTGCCTGACAGCCATCGGCCCGGGCTTGCAGTTTCAGGAACTTTACAACCGCATCAACCTGCTCGACGACACGTTGGCCGGACTGCTCGATTATGCCTTCGACCAGAGGTTCGGCTTCCTGACGCGGTCGATTTCACATGTCGGAACCGGCATGAAAGCCAGCGTCATGCTGCACCTGCCCGCCCTCGTCATGGAAAATGGCCTTGCCGAAATGATGCAGACGCTCCGTCAGCGGCGCCAGATTCTTTGCGGCCAAAAATCCTCCTTGGCCAAGCCTTCGGCGCAGCAGCCCAAGGCACACGAAATGGACAAGCGGCTGGCGCTGATACATCACCAGCAAAACCTGGCGGAGGCCTTGTATTACGACCTGTCGGGTCTGTTGTATGGCGACATCAACGACACCCAGGGTGACCTGCTACTGCTGGCGAATCAGAATACCCTTGGCATCTCCGAAGAAGAAACCTTGTTCCACCTCCGACATACGGCGAACGACATTATCGCCCAGGAAAACAAAGCAAGGAAGAAGCTCTTAAACGGCGAACACCGCCGGCTTGACGACCGCGTAGCGCGCGCCCTCGGCGTTGCACGAAGCGCCAGGCTCCTCGGTTTTTCCGAAGCCCTGAACCTGCTGTCGTCGATCCGGCTTGGCGTCGACACGGGTCTCCTGAAAGGCTACAGTCTGTCGCGGCTGACCGAGCTGATTTTCGCGTCACAGAGCGCCCACCTGAAGATCAAGGCCGACCACGAGTCGAACGAATGGACGTTGAGCATACAGCGGGCCGACCTGTTCCGCGCGCGATTTTGCCAGGAAAGAAGAACTGAACCGGATTAGCGCGCGGTTCCGCTTTGTTCGAAGCGGGAGATTTTAAGCGGAACAACGCCGGGCGGGGGCGCCAAAATTCTGGGTTTAGTGGTATAAATGAAGGTTTAGAAGATAGAAACGGCGGATGCGATCCGTCTTTGTCGGCTTTTGACAGTAAAGAAAGGGTATAACTTATTATGTGGGAGAGGTTTACGGAACGCGCCCGGCATGTTGTAAGCGCCGCACGCGAAGAAGCGGCCCGGCTCGGCAGCGAGTACGTCCGCACCGAACACATTCTGCTCGGCCTTTGCCGGGAACCCGAAGGCATCGCGGCCCGCGCGCTCGAAAACCTGGGCGCAGACACCGAAGCGATTGCCCAGGAAATTGAGCAGCAGATGTCACCCTCCTCGGCACGCGTCTCCAGCGACGATATTTCCTTCACGCCGCGCGCCAAAAAGGTGTTGGAACTGGCCGTGGAGGAAGCCCGCCGGTTCAACCACAACTACATCGGAACCGAGCACATCCTGCTTGGCCTCCTGCGCGAAGGCGAGGGAATCGCCGCAAAAGTCTTGCAGGATATGAAAATCGATCTCGGCAGGACACACACCGAGGTCATGCGCCTGCTGGGCGAGCAGGGACGCCCCGGCGCACAACCGCAGACCGCAAAGAAATCCACCACCCCGGCGCTGGATACGTTCGGCCGCGACCTGACAGAGCTGGCCAAGGAAGAAAAACTCGACCCGGTAATCGGCCGCGAATCCGAAATCGAACGCGTGATCCAGATCCTGTCGCGCCGCACCAAAAACAACCCGGTGCTGATTGGCGAGGCCGGCGTCGGCAAAACAGCCATCGTCGAGGGTTTGGCCGAAGCCATCGTTCGCGGTGACGTGCCCGACCTGCTGCTGCGCAAGCGGGTGTTGACCTTGGACCTGGCCGGCGTCGTGGCCGGCACGAAGTACCGAGGCCAGTTCGAAGAGCGGCTCAAGTCAATTATGAAGGAGATCCGCCGCGCCGACAACATCATCTTGTTCATCGACGAGCTGCACACCATCGTTGGCGCCGGCGCCGCCGAAGGCGCCGTGGACGCCGCCAACATGCTCAAGCCGGCCCTGGCACGCGGCGAGTTGCAGACCATCGGCGCCACCACCATGGACGAGTACCGCAAGTACATCGAAAAAGACGCCGCGCTGGCCCGGCGGTTCCAAATGATTCTCGTCGACCCACCCTCGGTCGACCAGACCATTGAAATCATCCGCGGGCTCCGCGACAGCTACGAGGCCCACCACCGGGTCAAGTTCACGGAATCCGCCATGACGGCCGCCGCAAAGCTTTCCAACCAGTACATCAGCGACCGATTCCTGCCCGACAAGGCCATCGACGTGATCGACGAAGCCGGAAGCCGCGCCCGGCTGCGCATTACGACCCGCCCGGCAGACCTCAAAGAGATCGAGCAGGAAATCGAGCACGTCACGCAGGAAAAGGAGTCCGCAATCCGGCAGCAGGAGTATGAGCGGGCCGCCTCATTCCGCGACCGCGAACGGCAATTGATTGCCAAGCTGGACGACCGCAAGCGCGAATGGGAAAAACAGCGCGATTCAGCCGAAACCGTCGTTACCGAAGACGATATCGCCTACATCGTGTCGAAGTGGACGGGCATCCCGCTCACGAAACTCGAGGAAAAAGAAAGCAGCCGCCTGCTGCGTATGCGCGACGAACTCAGCAAGACCGTCGTGGGCCAGAGCGAGGCCATCGACGCCATCGCCCGCGCCATTCAACGATCCCGCGCCGGGCTGAAAAACCCGAAACGCCCCGTCGGCTCGTTCATGTTCCTCGGCCCGACAGGCGTGGGCAAAACGCTCCTTGCCAAAGCGCTGGCGACGTTCCTGTTCGGCAGCGACGAGGCCCTGATCACGATCGACATGGCCGAGTATATGGAAAAATTCGCCGTCTCCCGTCTTGCCGGAGCACCGCCGGGATATGTCGGCTACAACGAAGGCGGCCAACTGACCGAACAGGTCCGCCGCCGCCCCTATTCGGTTGTCCTGTTCGATGAAATCGAAAAGGCGCACCCGGACGTGTTCAACTCCCTGTTGCAGGTGCTGGAGGAAGGGTTCATGACGGACGCAACCGGGCGAAAGGTAGATTTCCGCAACACAGTTATTGTCATGACCAGCAATGTCGGCGCACGCCGTATCGGCAAAGGCAGCACGGTAGGTTTCCAGCGGGAAAGCGCCCAGGACCTCTACGACAGAATGAGGGACCGCGTGATGGAAGAAATCCGCAAGGTGTTCAACCCAGAATTTCTCAACCGCGTCGACGAGGTCCTCGTATTCCGCCGTCTAAACCACGAGCAGCTTATGGAAGTTGTTGACATCGAAGTCGGGGAAGTGTTAAAACGTCTCGCTGAACGGGATATTGACCTTGTCCTGACGGATGAAGCCAGGGAGTTCATCGTTCAGGAGGGGACGGACGAGGAGTACGGCGCAAGGCCATTGCGCCGAGCCGTACAGCAGTACCTCGAAGATCCGTTGTCAGAGCTGCTGTTAAAGGGTGAATTCGAACCAGGCACTCAGGTTGAAGTGCGGCCTTCTTCCGAAGAGAAGAAGCTGTTGTTGCAGTCTGTGGCGCCAGTAGCGGAGGGTAATACCTCTTGAGAAATTCTGTGATGGCCGCGTTGGCGCTGGCGTTTTTGGTTGGCGCCGGCGCAGTCGCACAAGAGTTGAACGAGTTAGAGGTTAAAGAAGTCAATGTGTCCGGGCTGGAGCGGGTCAGCGAGCAGGTCGTCCGCTCCCAGCTCGAAGTCCAACCCGGTCAGAGATACAATCCTGCTGCCATTGCACGCGATATTCGAAGACTGTACGATCTCGGCCACTTTGAAACCATACAAGTCGATGCACAGCCCGCCGAAAGCGGCGTCGCGCTTACCTACGTCTTGCAGGAAAAACGCATCATCGACGACATCATCATCATCGGAAACAAAAAAATCCGCACCAGCCGTATCCGCGCGATCCTGTCCTGGCGGCAGGGCGACTCGTTCTCTCCCGATCTTTACGATGAAGAAAGAAACGCCATCCTCGATCTTTACGAGAAAAAAGGCTTTGCCAACACGACGGTCGACATCAACATCGAGGAAATCGGCCAATCACGCGTCCGTATCACCTATGCCATCAACGAAGGGCGCCGCGCGCGTATCCGCGATATCGATTTCCTCGGCAACGAGACGCTGTCCAACCGGCGGTTGAGAAAAGCCCTCGGCATCCGGCCCGCTTTCCTGTGGTTCGGAGGAAAGTACAACGAAGAAAAACTCGAAGCCGGCCTTGACAAGATTCTCGAGACCTACGCCAACAAAGGCCACCTGGATGCACAAATCGCCGCGGCCGACATCAGCTACAGGCCTTCCGGTAAAGGCATGGAACTCGATATCGCCGTGGCCGAAGGGCCCCAATACTCTGTCGAAAGCCTGGATATCGCCGGCAACATCGTTTTCGACGACGACGAAATGGTGAAGGTGGCGGAAGTCCGGCCGGGCGACATACACAATAAGACACAGGTCGCCGAAGACGCCCTGCTCGTCGAAAAAGGCTACCAGGACGCCGGATACGTCAATGCGCAAGTCACACCGCAAGTAACCCTTGATCGCGACCAGCAGACGACCCACGTCGTCCATCGCGTCCAGGAAGGCCAACTCAAATATATCGACGAAATCGATATTACGGGCAACACCGTCACGCGCGATGACGTGATTCGACGCCAGCTACTTATCGCCCCCGGCGACCGCTACGACGGCACCGCCTTGCGCCTCAGCCAGCAGCGCCTCGAAGCAACCCAGTATTTCGACCAGGTCCGGCTGACGTTGCGCGACCTCGAAGATTACGACCAGTATGTGGACCTGCTGGTCGACGTCGAGGAAGGGCGCACGAACAACTTCAACTTCGGCGCCGGCTACAGCACCGACGAGGGGGTTTCCGGTTTTGCCGAATTGAAGTTCACCAATTTCGACATCGCCAACTGGCCGCGATTCACGGGCGGCGGCCAGATGTTCTCGACCCGGATCCAACTGGGCGAAACCGCCACGCGGTACAGCATCAGCTTCACCGACCCGGAAATCATGGGCTTGCCGCTCGCCTTCGGGTTCGACGTGTTCGACGAAGCCTACAAGTACCGCCGGGAATCCGACTACACCGAAGAAACCCGCGGCGGCCAGATAAGGTTCGGAAAAATGCTCTCGCCGTTCGTCACCGTGCGTACCTCCTTCCGCTACGTCGACGTCGATTACGACGATTTCGGGCTTCGGTGGTTGTATACGCCCGTTTGGCGCCAGGAACTGAAGCCTTCCACCACGATCTCAAACACGTGGAGCATCGAACGCGATACCACATTCAACAGCTCCGACGCCGCAACCGGGAGCAGGCATATACTCGCCGGCACCGTGGGCGGTTTTGGCGGAGACAACAACTTCCTGAAGCTTACCCATGAGTCCAAGTGGTACTTTCCATTGCGAAGCGACAACCGGCTCGTATTCTCCTACCGCACGAACGAAGGCGTCGTTGTCCCCTATGGCGATTCGGACTTTGTCCCCATCTCCGAACGTTTCTTTGCCGGCGGAAGCAGCACCGTTCGAGGTTACGAATCGCGCGACATCGGCCCGCGGGCGCGCCGCTTCTGGTTGTTTGATGACGAGAAAGAACCCATCGGCGGCGAACTGCGATTGCTGAACAACGCCGAAATCCGGTACCGGCTCACCGACATGTTCCGCCTCTACACGTTCGTAGATGCCGGCGGCGTGTGGCGCGAAACCGGCGACTTCGATCTCGGCGAAATGAAATACAGCGCCGGCATCGGCTTTGGAGCGGATGTGCCCCGGCTTGGGCCGGTGCGCGTGGATTACGCTATTCCAATCAACCCCGAAGACTACCAGGGAAATGGGCGTCTGCACCTGAGTACGGGATTCAACTTCTAACGCCCGGCAAAACAGAGTTTTCCACGAAGAAAAAGGCCTTCTCACATTGGAAAAACATAAGCCGTAGTGATATACTCCTGCTTTCTTTGCAGGATGCGCAATCGGCGCCTCAGTAGAGGGCGTTGCGGCTCCTGACTTAATAACAGAAACGGCCGTGCCGCGGGGGGCGGAAAACAGGTCCTGCGGTCAAATAGAGAGGAAATTCAAGTGAACGTTCGTAAAACCATGGGCAGCTGCCTCATTGCAGCATTTTGCATACTCGCCCTCACGGGCGCGGGTTCGGCCCAGGAAAACCAGCAAAATGAAAACACCACGGCAAAAACTTCTGCTCCCGTCCAGTTTAAAATCGGAATTGTCGACCGGCGTGCCGTTTTGCAGGGATACGACAAAGTCAGTGACGAAAGAAAAAAACTCGAAGCCGAAGTCGAAGCCGAAAACAAAGAAATAGACAAAATGGCCGCCGAGCTGGACGAGGCAAAGAAAAAATACGACGATGAAAAAGACGCACTCTCGGCCACTCAACGCGAAGAGCGCGAAATGGCCATCCAAAATCAGTTCATGGAGTATCAAACCAAGCTCCAGACAGAGCAGGCCAAGGTCGATAGCCGCGAACGCCAGCTCATGAAACGGTTTTTCAGCGATATCGACAACGCCGTCCAAAAAATCGGCGATGCCGAAAATTATCACCTCATAATCGACGGCAGCAAGGGATCGAGCACGCTGTACTACGCACCCGCGATTGACCTGTCGCAAAAAGTTGTCGACTATCTCAACGCGAATGCGAAATAGCGTAACAAAACGGCACTAAACTGGGCCGGTCGCAGCCTTCGGGCCGGGTACCGGGCGTGGTTATATGAAAAAGTCGGTAGGTGAGATAGCCGAATTCGTCGGCGGCGCCGTCATCGGCGATCCGACGGTTCAAATCACCGGCGTCAATGGTGTTAAACAGGCCAGGGCGGGTGAGCTTACCTTCATCGGCAACCGCCAATACCTGCCCTTCCTTGAGAGCTGCCAGGCTTCCGCGGTCATCGTTACGAAGGAAGTCGGGCAGTGGAGAGGCCCGCTGATACAGGTCGAAAACCCATACCTCGCTTTTGTCCGCGTCATCCAGGAATACGTACAGGTTCCCGCCGAACATCCCCAGGGATTTCATCCAACGGCCATTCTCGGCGACAACGTGAAACTGGAAGAGAATGTTGCCTTGGGCGCGCATGTATGCATTGGCAATAACGTTACCATCGGTAAGGGAACTATTTTATATTCGGGAGTGTTCATTGGACATGGTTGCACAATCGGCACGGATGCGCTAGTCTATCCGAATGTCGTTATTCGTGAGGGGACACGAGTCGGCGACAGATGCATCTTGCATGCCGGAGCTGTAATTGGAACAGATGGATTTGGATTCGCTCCGATGGGGTCCGTTTGGGCAAAAGTGCCGCAAGTGGGCAATGTCGTGCTAGGCGATGACGTGGAAATCGGTAGTAATTCCGCCGTCGACCGCGCCACCTTTGGTAGTACTGTCGTCGGACGGGGGACAAAAATTGATAATCTCGTCCAGATCGGACACAATGTGCAGATCGGCGAACACTGCGTCATCTCCGGGATGACCGGGGTGGCCGGCAGTGCCGTTATAGGTAATCGCGTTACGATAGGTGGGCAAGCGGCCATCGCTGACCACGTCCAGATTGCCGACGGGGCGACGATTGCGGGTCGTTCCGCCGTATTCGGCCCAATAGAAGCGGGACAGACCGTGTCGGGATATCCTGCCTCGGACCATAAAACGTCGTTGCGCATCATGGCCTGTACAAGAAGGTTGCCTGACCTCAACAAACAGGTTAAGGTGCTCGAGCGACGCGTTAAAGAGCTGGAAAAGCAACTGTATGGAAAAACAGCGAACCATAGCTAAAGAAATCTCGTTTTCCGGAATCGGGCTGCATACCGGCAGCCTGACTACCATGACCTTCAAACCTGCACCGGTTGATTCCGGCGTTGTGTTCTACAGGGTAGATCTGCCCAAAAATCCCGCTATACAGGCCGACATCGACCACGTCGTCGACGTCTCCCGAGGAACAACCATCGGACTCAACGGCGCAAAGGTCCACACCGTAGAACATATTCTCGCCGCCGTATACGGGCTGGACATCGACAATATCGCCATCGAGCTTGACGGACCCGAAATTCCCAACGGCGACGGAAGCGCGCATCCCTTCCTCACCGCGCTGAAAAAGGCCGGGCTCGTCGACCAGAAAGCCAACCGGAAATACATCGACATCGTCCAGCCGGTCTTTTACCGGCATGAGGACGTCACCCTCAGCGTGCTGCCGTCCGACGAACTCCGGATGACCATGACCATCGCCTACGACCACGTCGCCATCGGCACCCAGTACGCTTCTATCACCATCACGCCGGAAACCTTCGAGCAGGAAATCGCCCCCGCCCGCACATTCTGCTTTCTGCGCGAGGTGAAGATGCTCCAGGAACAGGGGCTCATCCGCGGCGGAAGCCTCGAAAGCGCCGTCGTTATCGGCGACGAGGCAATCCTCAACGAGAGCCTGCGGTTCCCCGACGAGTTCGTCCGCCACAAAATGCTTGACCTCCTCGGAGACATGTACCTGCTGGGCCACCGGATCAGAGGCCACGTGATCGGGGTGAAGTCGGGCCACGCAAAGAACGTCATGTTCTCCAAGCAAATCAAGTCCGCCTATCTCAACGGCCACAGCACCGCACCCGAGGAAGTGCTTAAACTTCAGAAACCGCCCGCGCTTGACGTGGCCACCATCATGAAGATCCTCCCCCACAGGTTCCCGTTCCTGCTGGTTGACCGCATCCTTCAATACAAGCCCCGCCAGCATGTCGTCGGTATCAAAAACGTTACCGTCAATGAACCGTTTTTCCAGGGCCACTGGCCAACGGTACCCGTTATGCCCGGCGTGCTCGTCATTGAAGTGATGGCCCAAGTCAGCTCCGTGATCTGCAGCGACGGCGCAGCCGAAAAAAATACGCCCCCAAAACAAGTGGCCTTCCTGCTCGGAATCGACCGCGCCAAGTTCCGCAGAAACGTCGTGCCCGGCGATCAGATCGTCGTGGAAGCCGAACTGCTCTGCGCGAAAGAGAACACCGTAAAGGTGAGGGCCGTCGCCCGAACCGATGACGCCGTCGCCGCCGAAGCTGAACTCCTATTTGGCCTCATGGACGCCAACAACGGCCATTAATCGAAAAAGGCAGGCGCGGCATCGTACCGCGTGCCGGAAGGACTTGGCAAGAGAGGCTGGAAGGCTGCTGCGTTTTCACCTCCGGCGGAACGTGATGGGCCTGCGCGCGCGGCGGGATTCGCCCGCCGCTTCCTGTTGAACGTCCTTAACGCCGGGTTCTTCCTCGCCCGGTTTGGCGTCATCCGCATCCCCCGCTTCCTCGGGCACGGGCGCATACTCCGGCTGTGGCGGCAAGGAAGCCAGCGACGCCGGCGATGACTCGGCCTTCGGTTTCAGAAAATCAGGCAGGTCCGTCACCGGTTCCGCGGCGGCTAACGGCGCCAGCCGCGGCTTCTTGCGCGCGGCCGGAACCAGGCTGTAGCCGATGATGTCGCCCAAATCCAGGAAGAACGCCAGCAGCACGAAGAAAATCTCCTCCAACCCCACCTGATCCCAGTCAAACAGCTTACGGAACACCGCGAACAGCGGGCTTTCCAGCTTCACCGGCTCGGGCAGCGATTTGCCGGAAACCGACCCCACATCCTTTACAAGCACGCGCAGTTCGTGCTGAAGCTTCTCCACTTCCTCGATGCTGCCGGGCATGCTGTTCGCCAGCAGGGCGTCGGCCTCCTGTTTCTTGGCCAGTGCTTCCTCGATCGTTTTCAACTCGACCGCCGTCGTCTTTTGCAGCAGGGTAAGCTCGTAATCTTCGCTTTTCGCAATGGCGCCATATCCGGCCGGCGCCTCGCGCAGCCCCTTAATTTCCGCGTCAAGCTCGCCCTCCTGTTTGGCCACCTGCTTGAGCAACTCGTCGCGCTTGTCGATCAGCGCCTGCTGCGTCTGCGTCAGATAATCCTCATAGGCGCTTTTGACACGGCTTGCCGAATAGTTCACGAAAAAGGTCTGGTGCGACCAGCGGTAGAGCACGTCCATGTTGAACGAAATGCTGATGAAACCCACCACGGTCAGCCCGATTACCCCCAGCACGTTCAGGCGCTTCTGCTCGTCGATGATGGCCAGTTTCAGAGCGTACAACATCAGCCCGATCGCCACCGACAACGCCAGCGCAAACACCGAGCAGTCCCAAACCGTGTCTTCCGAAAACCGAATCTGCACAACCGGCGCCGGCAGGATCGAATCGTGCAAACTCTGGTACGTCGTCCACATCGAAACGATGCCAAGAATTATCATGGCCACAACAAGAATGGCTCGCGTAAAGACTTTCATGACAAAGACTCCGGCACAAACTCCCTTGCCCGATTAATCCATTCATGCACTTTTCAGTTCCAAATCGGAGGCGACACCGCAGATATGCCGCGCCCAGCCGCAACGCCCGGTTCATCTTGCGCCAAACGAAGCAAAATTTCAATAGCCCACCCGATTTGCAAGGCCCAAAAGACTCGTAGGGACTCTGCAAAAGTTCCAAGCCTAGCAGCCAAATCGGCGACGAGGAGGCCCAACCGAACGGAACACGAATCGTGTTCCAGCCGGATGAAAAAGGCCTGCTGACGTGGATACGGAACCTGAGGACCACGCTTTACTTCGCTGCAGAGAGCGGGTCCTTAAACTCCACATTCTCGATACGGAGCAGGGTTCGTTTCCAATCGAGGCCGCCGGAGAAACCGCCGAGGTTGCCGCCGGCGGCGAGGATCCGGTGACAGGGCACGATGATGGGCACGGGGTTGGCGCCGAGGGCCTGGCCTACGGCACGGGCTGATCCGCACCCGACGGCTCTGGCGAGTTGGCCGTAGGTAACGGTGCCGCCCCAGGGGATTTCGCGGGCGGCCAACCACACTTTGCGCTGGAAAGGCGTGCCTTTGTCCAAGTCGAGGGGTATTTTGCGAAACTGCTCGCGGCGGCCGGCAAAGTAGCGTTCGAGCGCTTTCGACAGCTTCTTGGCGAGAGGCGAATCGTTGGTTTCCACGTGAATTGCGCTTGGCTCGCCGGGTCTTGGCAACAGAATTTCGGCCACACCCGAAGGCGTCAGTCGCGCCTGGATGACTCCGAACGGGTGCACGTAGTCAAGGTGGCAGGCCATGTGGAGGTTCCTGAAAAAGGGACACCCCCCGCAAGAACCGGGGGGCGTCCCACCAAAATCTATTTTTCTTTCGGTACGACCTTGTCGTAGTTTGGTTCGACGTCCATTGGGCTGGACGCGTCGTCGAGCAGCCAGGTCGCGGCGTCAACGATGCTCTGCTGGAAGATGTCTTTGTCCCACATTTCTTCACCATGGCCGAGGGCGCTGAAGTAGACCTTGCCTTCCCCGCACTGGCTCACCCAGATAATCGGATAGCTGGGTATATCGTAGATTTCCTGTTTGGCGCGTTCTTCACCCGGATCAAGCAGGGCCAGCACGCGCATTTTGTCCTTATTGAAGTTTTTGAACAGATACCACTCCTCCTTGGTCTTCCACCCGTCGGGAATGCTGGCGATCGCGGGGTGGCTGGAGTCAACAAGCTTCACCGTTCCCACGAATTGCCTGCCATGGCTGACGAACTCGGCGCCGAGCATCTTGAGGAAGGGAGTCACCTCGCCACCGGGGGGCGTGTGGAAGGTGTCGGTGGTCGAGTGGAATGCCATCAAGGCCCCGCCGTTCTTAACCCATTCGACGAGTTCGGCCTGTCCGTTGGGGCCCATCGCGTCGCCGCCGTCTTTACTTTCCTGGGTAAGGTCGCCGGAGGTGTACATCATTACGAGATCGTACTTTTTCAGGTTCTCCGCGTTGATGTCGCTCCCGTTTTTGGTTTCGGTGAACGACACGCCGTAGTTGTCGCAGAGTTGCTGGATAACGTTCCCGGCGTAGGTTTTTCCGTCTTTGAGCTTGACCGGACTGTGTTCGAACCCGGCGGATTTGTTGAGGAACAGAATGCTTTGCGCATTAGCGGCGGTCGCGCCAACGCAAACTACTATCGATAGGGCCAATAAGCGCATCATGGGGTGGTTCTCCTTTATGTTCGAGGTGTACAACCGAAAACAGCGCCACTTAAAGCAGCCCCGATAGAATAGCCAACGTCTTGTCAAACGTCAATTCGGACACCGGTTGGCACAAAGCGGCTAAGCCAGGTAGGATAATCCGCAGCACAGCAAGGAGGCCCGATGCCAACCCTGTCGGTGGCGATGATCGTAAAGAACGAGGCCCAGTGTCTCGCGCGGTGCCTGAAGAGCGTCCGGCACATAGCCGACGAGATCGTCGTGTGCGACACGGGCTCGACGGACGGCACCCCGGGCGTTGCCGAAGCGCACGGCGCGATCGTGCACCGCATCCCATGGCAAGACGATTTCGCGGCGGCCCGCAATCAGGCGCTGAAATACTCAACCGGCGACTGGATCTTGCATCTCGACGCGGACGAGGCGCTGGATCGCGACGGGGCGGCGCGGGTGCGGGCGGTGGTGGACGAGGACGGCCATGGGGCCGACGCCGTCGAGGTCACGCTCGCCAATTATTGCAACGATATCCGCGCGTGGCGGTGGCGGCCCATCAAGCCGGGCGATCCGATGGCGGGGGGATTTGCCGGAGCAATCCCGGCCCCGTTGCTGCGTCTGTTCCGCAACGGGCGCGGCTTCGAGTACCGCGAGCCCGTGCATGAGAACATCACCGAAAGCGTGCGCGAACGCGGCGGCGTCATCCGGACCGAACCCGTAGTCATCCACCACTACGGCTACGCGTGCGAGCCCGAAAAGGCCCGGCAGAAGGCGCGCCTCTACCTCGATATCGCCCGCAGAAAGGCCGGTGAACGGCCGGACGACCCAAAGGCGTGGATTGATCTTGCCGAACAGGCGCTGGCCGCGGGTGAAACCGGCGAGGCCGAATCGGCGGCGGCCCGCGCGGCCGCCCTTGCGCCGGGCGAGATCGCGCCGGCGAGTTCGCTGGCCAACCTGTTGCTTGTGCGGGGTGCGTTCGACGAGGCCCGGCGCGTGCTCGAACCGTTCGCGGGGCCGGGCACCCCGGCCCATGTGCTTACGGCGCTGGGGGCGGTGGCGTTCCGGCAGGGCCGGATGCGCGAGGCTCGGGATTTGCTCGAGCGGGCGGTGGCGGAACACCCGTGGGCCGTGCAGGCGCGGGGCTGCCTGGCTCGCGTGCTGGAAGCGGAGGGCGAGCCGGAAGCCGCGCGCGTGATGCTTGAAGCGGCGGTGCGGACGGCGCCCGGCGTGAAAGAGCTGAGCGGACGGCTCGACGCGCACGACGCGCGGAGGGAAGCGCAATCGGCGCTGGCCAATGGCAAACTGGCCGAAGCATTGAAGTCGATACGCGAGACACTTGCGCTCGATCCCGAAGATCCTCTCGCCCATCTGGCCGCGGCCGCCGCTTTGGAGAAGGCGGGGCAACTCGCGGCGGCGGAGAAGTGCCGCAGCCAAGCCGTTCAACTATGCGCGGCGCTAGGGAAAAAGGCCGCAGAGCCGGGGTTCTGAGTCCTACTTTTCCGCGTGCCGTCCCGGCCATTGTTCGAGGGGCGGCGGGACGGGCTGCTGGACGGGGATTAGGTAAGAGGTTTCGGTGATTTCTCCGCCGGCGCGTTCGATAATCTTCTCGGCCATGGCCTGGCACGCGGGCACAAGCGTGTTGACCGAATAGTCGGTGTGCGAGAATTCTCTGTCGGCGATTTCCGGGATGCCGCTGACGTACTGCTCGGGCATCCAGCTCATGCCTTTCATGCAGCACAACACGCCTGCGGCGCTGGCGGAGTTGCAGTCGGTGTCCTGCCCGCAGCGGGTGGCGATCTCCATGGTTTTGAGCAGGTCGCCGCCGCCGTATAAGAGGCCCATGGCGACGTAGGCGCCATTCAGGCGGGCGTCGATGTTTATTTTAAAACCGTGCATGCAATCGGTGTCGTCCTGCCACTTGTCTTCGATCTTTTGCCAAACGGCGAGCCAGTCGCCGGGACTTTCCTTGTGCCATTCGACCACATCCGAAATGCATTGGTGGTAGCTGGACTCGGCGGGTATGCAGGCGAGGCCGGCTTCAATCACCTTGTGTACGTCTTCGTCTTCGAAATACGCAGCCGCGTACATGCCCGCAATGAACATGCCCCCGTAAAGGCCGTCGCCGTAGTTCATGATGCGGCCGAAGATCTCGCTGAGCCGGTTGGTTTCCCGGGGCAGGCCGGGACAGATAATGCCGAGCAGGTCGGCCTCGATCTGGAAGTCGATGTCGTTGGCGTGGGGGTTGTTGTCCGGATGCCCCGACGCCGGCGGCATGATGCCGCGGCGCACGTTTTCACGGCCCTGCTTGTTGGCATGCCACAACTTATACTCGGACGCCGCGAAAGCCTTCCCGGCCTGCTCGTGCGTAATATCGAGCCCGTGATTTTCGAGCGCTTTAAGAAAGGTCATCTCGACGTAGATGTCGTCCTGCATGAGGGCGCCACGGACCCGATGCGGTACCCATTCTTTGAGTGGCTCCGTGATGGGTTTGGCATTTGACTTGAACTCGTAGATGTCCGCGAAGCACACCCCGACCATCTGTCCGGCCCAGGCGCCTTTGCATTTGTCCAAAAACTCTTGCTTGCCGATCTCGCGGGTTTGAGCGGGGGCTGCGGCTGCGATCAGTGCGGTGGTAAAAACGAACGAGAGCCAACGCATCTTCATAAGAAATCTCCGGGTTGCTGCTTCTGACATTCAGTTCGCACATCGTATCGGGTTGGCGGTTCCTGTGCAAGCGGGTTTGTTTTGGGCCGGCGGCCCGGCGCGTCATCCCACGGTGTCGGAATGGCGTTTTCTAACGTTATGCTGTTCCTAAATGGGCGGTGCGGCAGGGGTTGCGAAGCCCGTATTCACCGTGGAAATTCGCCGGCTTCGTTTGTACGTTACCTTGATGTGTGTTACTATTGTTAGAAGGATGGGAAAAGGTAATATTTAGGCGTTTCTTCCGTTTTTCCAACCCTCTCCTCGGGAGAGGGTTTATAAGTCAGTACAGTAAGGTTGGCTAAAGCAGAATGAACAGTTTTCTCAAGCAGATTTCGCTGTGGATAGTGCTGCTGATTATCGTGGTGCTGGTGCTGTCCCAGTTTTCGAGTTCGCAAAAGGCGCAGGAAAAACTTGGCGTTGCGGATTTCGAGCAGGCCCTGGAGCAGAAGCAGGTCCAAAAGCTCGAGTACTCCAGGATAGGCGATGGCGAGTACGAATTTCACGCTGAGTTTGAGCCCCCCTACCGCGAAAACGAGTCCATGAAGTTCATCTACCACGAGTTTCCCGAAGAGTGGGTGGCCATGCTTCAGGAGCAGAACGTCCCGTTCGAGATGAAGCAGAAGGACACGTTTTTCAGCGGATTGCTCATTAACCTCGTGCCGTTCATTATCATGTTCGGCCTGATCTGGTTTTTCATGTTCCGCCACCTCCAGGGCGGCAGCAACAAGGCCCTGTCGTTCGGCAAGAGCCGCGCGCGGCTGATGAACCAGAGCGAGAAGGTCGCCACGTTCGCCGACGTGGCGGGCGTCGACGAAGCCAAGGAAGAACTCCAGGAAATCGTCGAGTTTCTGAAAGACCCGAAGAAGTTCACGCGGCTCGGCGGCAAAATTCCGAAGGGCGTGTTGCTCGTTGGCCCTCCGGGGTCGGGCAAGACCCTGCTTGCGCGCGCGGTGGCCGGCGAGGCGAACGTGCCGTTTTTCAGCATCAGCGGCTCGGACTTCGTCGAGATGTTCGTGGGCGTGGGCGCAAGCCGCGTGCGCGACCTATTCCAGCAGGGCCAGAAACACGCGCCTTGCATCATATTCATCGACGAGATCGACGCCGTCGGCCGCCAGCGCGGCGCAGGGCTCGGCGGCGGTCACGACGAGCGCGAACAAACCCTCAACCAGTTGCTCGTCGAGATGGACGGGTTCAACACCAGCGACGGCGTCATCCTGATGGCCGCAACGAACCGGCCGGACGTGCTCGACCGGGCGCTGTTGCGGCCGGGCCGGTTTGACCGGCAGGTGGTCGTCGGCAACCCGGACATCGTGGGGCGCGAGGCCATCTTGCAGATCCACGTGCGCAACAACAATCTGCCGCTGTCGGATGACGTGGTAATCAACACCCTGGCCCGGGGTACGCCCGGGTTTTCGGGCGCGGATCTGGCGAACATGGTGAACGAGGCGGCGCTGCTGGCGGCGCGGCGGTCACGCGATAATGTCACCATGCAGGATTTTGAAGACGCCAAGGACCGCGTATTGATGGGCCCGGAACGGCGCAGTCTGGCCATCAGCGCCGCGGAAAAACGGCTCACGGCGTATCACGAGGCGGGCCATGTGCTGGTGGGCCGCTTGACGCCGCATACGGATCCGATCCACAAGGCCACGATTATCCCTCGCGGGCCGGCGCTGGGCGTGACCAGTTGGCTGCCCGAGGAAGACCGCCATAACGTTACGAAATCGTATTGCATCGGCACGTTGCGCATGGCCATGGGCGGGCGCGCCGCCGAGGAGGTCGTGTTCAAAGAGTTCAGCAGCGGGGCCGCCGGCGATTTGCATTCGGCCACGCAACGCGCGCACGCCATGGTGTGCGAGTGGGGCATGAGCGACCTCGGCCCGATCAACTTCGGCACGAACAACGAGGTGTTTCTGGGCCGGGATTTCGCCAAGGAGCGCAATTTCAGCGAGAACACCGCCTCCGCCGTCGACAACGAAATTCACAAGCTGCTGAAGGAAGCGTACGCTGAGGCAAAAAACATTGTCCTGAAGCATCGCAACCTCCTCGACGCTCTCGCAGAAGAGCTGATGGAGCGCGAGACGCTCGAAGGCGACGAAATCGACGAGATTATCCGGAAATCTGGCGGCAAAGACATCCTCCCGCCAAGACCGCCAAAGAAACAGGAGCCGGGCGGGCGCGAATCCGTGGTGGTTGCGCCAAGCCCTGACGATGCGCCGGATATCACGCCCGCCGATAACGACATACCCGGCGACGTGGTGCCCGGCACCGCCTGACAATGCTGATTGACGAACTGCGCGCCGGGGTTCGGCCGGAGTATGCCGAGCCCGCGGCGCGCACGCTCGTTATGGGCATCCTGAACATAACGCCCGACTCCTTTTCCGACGGCGGGCGTTTTTTTTCTCCGCAGTCCGCGGTCGGCCAGGCCAGGAAGCTCGTCGATGACGGCGCCGACATCGTCGATGTGGGGGGTGAATCTTCGCGGCCCGGTGCGGAGCCGGTTTCGCCGGAAGCCGAATGGGCGCGGGTAGCGCCTGTGCTCGAAGCGCTTGCCGGAACCGGCGCATGCGTTTCCATCGATACCTGTCACGCCGGCACCGCGCGGCGGGCGTTGAAGTTGGGCGCGCGGATCGTCAACGACATCACGGCCCTGGGCGACCCGGAAATGGCCGGTGTGGTGGCTTCGGCGGGATGTGATTGCGTGCTGATGCACATGCAGGGCATGCCGCAGTCCATGCAGAACAATCCGCAATACGACGATGTCGTGGACGATATCTGCAACTTTTTCGAAGAACGTCTTGCTTTTGCCGTGAAGGCCGGCATCGGCGAACAAAGGTTGTGGCTCGACCCCGGCTTCGGCTTCGGCAAGACGCCGCGGCACAACCTTGAGATCCTGCGCCGCCTCGGCGAGTTCAAAAAGTTCGGGCGTCCGGTGCTCATCGGCACGTCGAACAAGGGCACGATAGGCCTGGTTACGGGCAGGCCCGTCGAAGACCGCCTCGAAGGCACCGCCGCCACGGTTGCCGTGGCTATCGCCAACGGCGCGGACTGCGTGCGCGTGCATGACGTGCGCGCCATGGCGCGGGTCGCCCAAATGGCCGACGCCATCATTTACCCACCGCAAGTTTAGCCGAATAAACCCAAACAGAAAACACCAACTTCGACACGTTGGGACGCCCCCGGCAATTGTGGGGGGTATCCCTTTTTTCGGCCCTGATAGGGGTAGGGAGAACCGGTTGAGCCGCTCCCCCCTCCTTCCGAACCGGACGTGCGGTTTTCCCGCTTCCGGCTCTCCAGTTGATGCTTTACCCACGAGGGGCTTGCTCGGCCTCGCGCCGCGTTCGGCAAAGCACTACAAAATCGTCGCCATACCGCACCATCTCTGGCGAGGCGCCGGTGCCTGCAAATGAACCGCTTCGTTTTCTCCGGAAATTGCTGCTAAAGGTGTGGACGCATTAGTATTTTCTTGACTCAGCGTAACGATCGGTTTTCCCTGATGTAATGTTCTGTAAGCAGTAACGGCGGAAGCAAAACACCGTTGGTGGTATTCGGGCAAAACCCGTATTACCACATGGTGTACAGGTCAACTCGAGAGCCGTTGACAACGAGAAAGTGTGGTGATATACTCCGCGCCATGCGGTGGTATGTACCACCATAGGAGAGGGCTGCGCCCGAGTCAGGAGAATCTTATGAAACATCTGCAGAAAATATCGAAGAAACCGCCCGTTCTTGCTGCTGACATCCCCGTGGACGCAAAAATCGAATTTATCATCGCGATTTTGACCGCGTTCGCACCGATTCTCGAGGTTAAAGAACCGAGCAACTGACGGACAGCGGTTTTTCGAAATCGGCAGTGGGGTGTGCTGAATCGCCATAATGCAGTGCCAGTGCGCTGCATTGAAATAGGCAAACACAAGCAAGGAGAAGTAAGATGAAGCACATCACCAAAATGACGGTAGCGAAAGCGGACATCTTCGAGGATATTGCCGATTTCTTCACGAATCTGTGGGAAGAGATCACCGGCTTCTTTAAAGACTAAGAATAGAGCCGGAAACGCCGGAGGTTTACCATGAAACATGTAGCCAAAGTTTCTGCCGTGCGCCCCATGGCTCACGCGCCGATGCCCGAACGGGCCGATGCAAAGACGGACTTCCTTACGGCCGTCTACAACGCATGGACCGATTTCGTGTATCAAAAGAAAAACGAGCTCACCCTGTAAACCTGCGGCCGCAATTCTTGCATGCTGCGATTGCAGCTTCGGCCGGGACTCCAGCGTTTGAAGTCCCGGCCGTTTTTTATATAGGATCACTGCGGCGCGCCAGGGCGCGTTAACTTCAAGACCGCAAGGACTTATGATAAAAAACGCACACACGGTTATCCGTTCCGCGGAACCCGATGACGCCCCCGCGCTGAAAAACGTATACGATGCCGAAACGCCCCGATCGTCCCTCCTCGACCAGCGCCGCGAACTCAACTCCCCCACCCGCGACGAACTGCGCGAGGTCATGAGCCAGAAAGAAATGGGCAAGGCCATCTTTTACACGGTCGAGAATACCCAAGGCGAAATTATCGGGTTCTGCTCGCTACGCGGGCTCAACCAGGAAGTCCAATTCAGCGAGTTCGTAGTCATCTTCATTGAAGAATCGGCCTTTTTGACGCCGGCCGCCGGTGAGGTGTACGATTTTCTAACCCGCCTGGCGTTCCAGCGGATGAAAATCAACAAGGTCGTCGCCCACTGCCTGGAAAGCGAAACCGAGTACCGCAAGTTCTTGATACAGCACGGGTTCCAAAGTGCAGGCCTTCAGCGGGACGTCGTGTTCGCCAAGGGCCGGTGGTTCGGCCTCGAAGCGCTGACCTTAACCGCCGCGCAATGGGCCGGCGCCGCCTGAGGATTTTATATCATGGCCATAAGAACCAAAACGCTGATAAGACGCGCGGAGCGCGAAGACCTCGACACCGTGGTCGAGTGGATGGAAGACCCGGATTTCCAGCTTTTCCTGTACGGCGACCCGGCGCGGTCGCCAAAGCAGATCCGCGAGCAGATCGTGTCGATGCTCGGGCGGTCCTCGGCGCAAACCGTACCCGGCGGCATTTACCTGATAATCGACTCGCCCGACCACGGCCCGCTGGGCCTGCTGTCACTGCAGAACATCAGTTGGCGAAACCGCAGTTGCAGCATCGACTTGTACATGGGCAAGAAACAAATGCGCCACCGGCTGACGGCGGCGGTGTCCTTTTACCGCGCGATGCAGTACGCGTTCGAAGAGCTGAACCTGCATCGCGTCAACGCTTACATCTACAGTTTCAACGAGGCGTCCTGGAACATACTCGAGCGGATGGGGGCAAAGCGTGAACTGACCCTGCGCGACCACGTCGCACGCGAGGGAAAACTCTACGACATCTACGGCTACGGCCTGCTCCGCCACGAGTTTGACGCATTCAAGAAGGACAACCCCCATCTTGTAGAAGACCTTGTCGAGTCAATGAAGACCGCCGCAACACCGCCCGCAGCCGGAAAACAACAAAACGCGGAGAACGCTTCGTGAGTGCTGTAGGCGCGATTCTGCTCACGCTGATGGCCGTGCATATCGGTTTTTCGCTCGCGATCAACCGCCGCCGGCCGGCCGGCGCGCCGGAAGGGACCCGCTACATACTGCACGCGTGGCCTTTCTGCGTGATCTTTATTTCCGGCGCCAAAATCCGCACGCCCGCGATGCGTTCGGCGGCCGTCTTGCAGACGCTGCTCTTTGCGACGGCCTGCTGGATGGCAATCTCCTACGGCGCCGTGGGCCGCGGCCTCCTGTCGCCGCTGGCGATCGGCGGCGGCCTGATTCTGGGCCACCTGATCTTCGGAGCGAGCGTGCTGGTTACCCATCGCTCGGCACGCCTGGCCGCCGCCCACCTGATCGACCTCGATCCGCTGTGGAATTACATGGCCGACAACCCCCGGGTCCTGATGCAGTTCGCCAGCGTGAGCATTGCCGAAGAAACCATATACCGGGCGGCGTTGCAGCCACTGCTGGCGGGCCTGCTGGGCCCGGCCCCCGCCATCCTGATCGTGGCGCTGGTGTTTTCGTTCGTCCACGAGCATTTTTTCCGCAACACGCCGCGGCAGTCCGGCGAGTTTCTCGCTTTCGCGCTGTTGCTTGGCCTGCTTTACTACTGGATCGGCAGCCTCATTCTTGTTATCGTCATCCACGCCGCGCGCAACGTCGAAATCGCCTTCATGGAACATCTCGCCCGGGTTGAAGAATCCGGCGGGGTGGACGCCGCCGAGCGCGAAACCCTTTTCGAGGAAGGCCGGCTGATCCAGGCGCTGATCGTCGCGCCGGGATGCGAAATGGCCACGGCATATGTCGAGTCCGTTTCAGAACCGGCTTCCGAACCCGCGGCCAATCCCGTCGAGGCGCGGCATTTCATCCCGTTGGAGATTTTATGAACAACGAATACCTCGTCCGGATCGACCGGGTGCGAAAAACGTTCCGGACCCGCCACCTCTTCTACAAAGACAGCCCCGCGTCGCGCCGACACCTGCTGTACCGAAAAGAGGTCCGGGCGGCGTGCGACATCGATTTCGGCATCCGCGCCGGCGAAATCTTCGGGTTGCTCGGCCCCAACGGCGCCGGCAAAACCACGACCGTGAAGATGGTGTCGGGCCTGGTGCGGCCCGACCGCGGAACGGTGTACGTCGACGGCCTCAATGTCGACCGAAAACGGCTGCAAGTCTTGAAAAAAGTCGGCGTGGTGCTCGAGGGGACGCGCACGAGCATCTGGCCGCTCACACCGTTCGAAAACCTGATGTACTATGGCAACCTGAAAAACGTCAAAGGCCGGCTGCTCAAAGAGCGCGCGCGGGCGCTGCTCGAGTTCATCGGGCTCGACCACAAACAGCACATCCAGGTGCGCAAGCTGTCCCGCGGTGAAAAACAGAAACTGGCCATTTGCATCGCGCTCATCGCCGACCCCCCCGTCGTCCTGCTCGACGAACCGACCACCGGGCTCGACGTTCAAAGCAGCAGAAACATCAAGGACAAGGTCCTCGAAATGACCCGGCGCCAGGGCAAATGCGTGCTCGTCACGACGCACGACATGAACGTCGCCCAGGAAATCTGCGACCGCATCGGCATTATCAACCACGGCGAGCTCGTGGCCTGCCAGCCAAAGGAGAGCCTGCTCGACGTGTTCAGCGACCCGGTGTTCGAGTTCAAGCTCGACCGGCTCGTGCCCGATGCGATACTCGAAGGCATACCCAACATCAACGAGGTAAACGTGAGGCTCGAAGAAGAAGGGCCCGTGCTGTCGGTGGCACTCCAGCCGGATTTAGAACTGCGCTCCCGCGCGCTGTACGACATCATCCAGCGGTTCCGCGACCAGGGCGTCTTGCTAAGGTCGGTTTCGCAACGGCAGCAGACCCTTGAAAACGTGTTTTTGCGGATTACGGGCAAGAAATAAAGGTTCAAAAGTGAGACAATTAGGACAGTTGAGACGTTTGGGACAGTTGCTGAAAACAAACCCAGCGCACAAGCCCCAATCCCCCACCTGTCGTTGCGAGGAGCCGGCGGCCCAGCCGGCGACGCGGCAATCCCGGCGGTATTCTTGCTCGCCTCGGGTGAGCCGCTTTTTGCCCCAATCCCCCACCTGTCATTGCGAGGAGGCATGGAGCGATAGCGGAATGCCGACGCGGCAATCCCGTCGGTATCATCAAAGGCCTCGGGGGAGGCATTTCCGTGTACTCAGCCATCGCCATGTCTCTAGCCCGACGGCGCCAACCGCGGCTTCAGGCTTTCACGCAATGCGTTTAGAAGGAAATAGCTGATGGGTTTTTTGCTGGTTCTAAAGGCCGAATTTGTCCGCAACGTAATCGTAATGCGCCGCTACTGGTTTCGAACGCTCACCGGCATGTTCATCGGCTACTTCATGCTCCTGGCGATGATCGCCATGTTCCATTCGCGCGGCCACGTGAACCCCGAAGGTTTTGTCGGCCAGTTCAGCACCTCCGAAGAATCGACCAAATGGGCGCTCAGCTTTATCATCGGCATGCTCGCGTTCGGCATCGTGGGCTTGTTCAGCCAGGGCCTCCAGGCAATGGCACAGAACGGCCAGCTCGAACAGTTGTGCATGAGCCCGCACGGGCTGGTGTCGAACTTCATGGCGCGCTCGTTGATGGCGGCGGCAACGGCCGTGCCCACATCCGCCGTGATGGTGGCGCTGATCGCCTACCAGCTCGGGTTCGATATGCCGATGAACACGCTGCTGGATTTTGCCAAGCTCGTGGCGCTGATGATGCTCGCGTTCATGAACCTTATCGGGTTCGGCTTCATGGTGGGCGGGCTCGTGCTCGTGTTTAAACAAACGGGGCAGGTGGCCGTGATCGTGCGGATGGGCCTGCTCGGCGTCGCCGTGATGGCCGACCAGATCCGCGAGTTCCCCAAACCGGCGCAAGCCTTCATGCACGCCCTGCCCATCACGGACGCCACGCTTTGCCTGATCCACCTGGTAATCCGCGGCGAAATGCAGCCCGTATACGATGCCGCGGGCGAGGCGGCAGGCTCGAAATACGTTCCCCTGTTCTTCTACCCGTCGTTCCCGCTGCTGATCCTCAACGTGCTGGTGTGGACGTTCCTGGGCATCACGTGCTTCCGCATCATGGAGAACTGGAGCCGCAACAAAGGCACCCTGGGAGCCTACTGATGCCGCGCCCAGCCATCCACAGATTCGAGCACGGCGGCAAACGGTTCGCCATGGATCCCGAGACCTGTTTCTGTTTCGAGTGCGACGAAATCTGCTGGGACGTGCTCGAGCATTACCCCCACGAAACCGGTAACCGCATCCTCAACCTCCTCGAAGCAACGTACAGCCGCAAAGAACTCGAAGAAGTCGCCGGCGAGCTCGAATGGCTCCGCGCGACCAAGTCGATCCTGAAAGCCCCCAAGAAAGAGGAACTGCTCAAGCTGTTCGAAGTGGATCGTGGCCTGAAACGGGTGTCGGTCGCGTTGCCGCGCGAAGGAACCGAGCGTGTTCGCCAGGCGAGATGGTTCAAAAAGCCCGTGCGCGTAATGTCGGCCACGGCGGGCGAAACCGGGCGTGCCGCCGTAACCCTCCTGCTGGCCCGGTCGGGCGCGCAGAAAGACCTCCATCTCGAATTTGTCGAGCCCGGCCACGTTCACAACCCCGAGTTGATCGCCGGGCTGTGCGAGTGGGCGCTGAAAACCGCCGGCCTCGCCGGCAAAAACACCACCGCGTCCGTGCGCGTCACCGGCATCAGGCCGGCAAAACTGCCCGAACCCCTCGCCGAACACATGCTGTCGGCCCGCCTCGAACTTCACACGGCGGAAGGCGTGCTCGGGCATGTTCGAGCGCTGGCCGCCGCGGTGGAGCAGCCGTTGGCCCGGCTGGCGAAAGCCTTGCAGCCCGAAGCGCAAGGCGTCGGCGGCCGGATCATTGTCACGCCGAACAACCCCCGGTTCGGCCAGGTCGCGCAGGCCCTCGACAAGGCCGGGTTCACCGGCATCGAAATCGATCTCGACGGCGCGTATGCCGCAAACCCCGGCCTCGATCCCGCCGCCATGAATCCGGCCATGGAAGAAAACGCCCGCTACTATGCGGGCCGCTTGTTGAAACACCATTACTTCCGGCTCGACCCGATCGCGCCGCTGTTCTGGCGAATCTATTCCGGCGCCCCGATGCCGCGGAACGATCCCGCAGGTACAAACGAGCTGGCCGTTGACGAAGACGGCAAGATCTACCCGTGCGCCCAATTGACCGGCGTGGACGGGTTCTGTCTCGGCAAACTCGCCGACGGCAAACTCGACGAAGACAAAATCCGCCTGTTCGAAGATGTCGGCTCGCTCACAACGGCCCCGTGCATCGCATGCTGGGCGCGCAACCTCTGCGGCGGCGGCGCCGCGGCCGTGCACCACGCGCTGACCGGCTCGTTCCGCACGCCCCAGCCCGCGTGGTGCGAGGCGCAGCGCGGATGGATGGAGTCGGCCGTCTCGGCATTTCAGATGCTCTCGTCGGCGGGCATCCACTTCGAGCGCGTGTACAAGATTCTCGGCCGCCGCGAACGGCCCTCGCTGTTTTCGATGGCCAAGGCGGCGCTCACCATGAACATCGCCGCGCGGCCCATCGAAGAGGCCGACGCCGAGCTGCTCACCCAGTGGGAGAACTGGAACGAGTCGGCCTACTTCCTGTTCTGCGAGTCCGGGATCTACCTGGCAACGAAGTACGACCGCGAAATGGAGTCGCTCCATCCGCGCGGAATCGATCAGGAACTGATCCTCTTGCGGAAATCGGGCGAGCCGTTTGGCCTACTCAAGCTGCGGCCCAAATGGGTGTCGGGCGCGGTGCTCGTGTGGCTCTATATGCGCGATGAAAAGGATTGCGCCGAAGAGTCAATCCGGAAAAGTTTCCGCGCCATCCTCAAACAGGCCGCCGGACAGGAAGCGATCAAACAGATCGTCGTCCCCGTTTCCCACGCCGAAGCCCCACTCGCCCAATTCCTGCAAGCCGTCGGTTTCACCCGCCTCGGCGTCATGCGCGATGCCCTCTACCTCCACGGCGGGTATAAAGACGTAACCCTCTACGCCATCGCCCCCCACGAACTGTAAAACAGAAATGGGCAGCGTCCCCATTTTTTCATTTTTTTGCCGCGTCTACTGTGGCCAAACCTTAATCGCATAATGTAGAAGAGGCTTCCAGCCTCTTGCGCCCGATTCGAGACGGAACACCCTGTCGGAATTTTTCACCAGCTCCAACGTCCCCATCTTTGCCGCGTCTACTGCCCGTACTCCGTGCGCCAGGGTTTTACGCGCCCCCGGACTTCCTGCTTCGGGCCCGGCGTGCTTCGGCCGTTGTCGATGAACGTTTGCACCACTTTCGTCAGCCGCGCCACAAGCTCGGGGTGTTCGGCCTGCACGTTTTCGGTTTCGCCGGGATCTTTTTCCATGTCGTAAAGCTGGGCTTTCGGCAGGCCCTGCGCCTTCGCCTCCTTCAACGTGGGATGGCTTTTCCCCCCCGAGCCGGGGCAGAACAACAGCTTCCACTTCCCTTCCCGGATCGCCAGCGATCCGTTCGCCGACTCGTGCACGACGGCCGGCCGTTCCGGCCCATCCTCCCCAAGCAGCGCCGGCAGCATGCTCACGCTGTCTTCGCCCGCGTCCGGCGGCAGCGTGTCCCCGCAGATATCCGCCGCCGTTGCCATCAAGTCGCTGAGGCAGACGGTCTTGCCGCAGACCGTGCCGGCTTTTATCTTTCCCGGCCACGCGGCGATGAAGGGGATGCGGTGCCCGCCGTCGAAGATATCGGTTTTCATCCCGCGGTAGATGTAGCTGCCGCTGTGGCCCATCTGCTTGAACTCCTCGGGATCGACGGCCGGCGCAATGCCGTTGTCGCTGGTGAAGATCAGCAGCGTGTCCTCCAGCATGCCGTTGCGTTCGAGCGCCCGCACGACGTCCCCCAGCACCGCGTCCACCTGCACGCAAAAATCGCCGTACGCGCCCAGCGGGCTCTTCCCGGCGAACTCGGCACTCGGCACAACCGGCGTGTGCGGCGCCGTCAACGCCAGGTACATGAACAGCGGCTTCCCGCCGGCGTGGTTGTCGATGCACTCGACCGCCTTCCGCCCGCACGTCGGCAGCACTTCTTCGAACTTGAAATCCGGCGCGATCGGCCCGGCCCGGCGCAGGTTGCGCCCGTGATCGCCCGATGTCCGCTCGGTGGCCGCCTGCACGATACGGTCGTTTTCGAAATAGAAGTACGGCGACATGTCGAGCGACGCAGGAATGCCGAAGTAATAGTCGAACCCGAGGTCGACGGGCCCGCCCTTGATCGGCGCCTCGTAATCGACGTCCTCGATGCCCGCGATTTTCCCCTCACGGTTCACCAGGTTAAGGCCCAGGTGCCATTTGCCGATGCCCACCGTCCGGTAGCCGTTCTCTTTGAGCAACGCGGCCACGGTCAGGCGCTCCGGCGGGATCAACGCCGGCGCGTTACCCCGGCCCGAGCTCTCGATCTCGTTGCGCCAGTAGTACCGGCCCGTCAGGATGCCGTAGCGCGTCGGCGTGCACACCGAACACCCGCTATGCGCGTCCGTGAACACCACGCCGCGCGCCGCAAGCCCGTCGGCGTTGGGCGTCTGGATCATCGAATCGGGGTTCAGGCAAGAAATGTTGCCGTAACCCATGTCGTCGGCCAGCACATAAATGATGTGCGGCCGCACCGGCCCCGCGGCGCCCGCAGCCTGCTTGCCAAAACACAATGCGGCCGCCGTTCCCCCCGCCGCCGCCAAAAATTGCCGTCTATTCATCGAGAATCTCCCAAAGGACAAAAAGTACGCAAATGACATAAACTCTCTGACTTTCAGTTTTATATTGTTTACATCCTATAGCCTGCCTTTTTCCAATATCTGCTGCCGCCTATCATTGCAATGCCCCCACCACCTCCGCCGGCGATTCCCCAAAAAAGGCACGCAAAGCCATCCCGGATCCTCCACCATGTCATTGCGAGGAGGCGGTGGAGCGATAGCGGAACGCCGACGCGGCAATCCCGTCGGTACCTTCCCAGGCGCCGCGTAAAAACTTTTTGCCGGCTTAAGCCCGGATCCCCCTAGGCCCCGTTGCTACCGCCGGGATTGCCGCGTCGCCGGCTGGCGCCGGCTCCTGCTAATGAAATGCAACTCCCGGCACCCTTAGTGCACATGTTCATAAATACGGCTACGTATGGAAAAGCAATGCCCGCCGCAGTAGGCCGACTTCGCCGAAGTCGGCCTTTCCGGGCAGAGCGTCTGGACGTTTCCGCGCATCGTTCACCAAGGGCGCCTCGCTATCGTGGCCTGGACCGCGCATCGGGCTATATGGTTAACCTGGGT
>Ga0272441_10001371_pt1 | contig 51942 bp, 47 predicted proteins | sample SSMProp6N_FD_193582 | JGI IMG/M metagenome (GOLD analysis project Ga0272441, IMG submission 193582) | Marine sediment archaeal communities from Little Sippewissett salt marsh, Falmouth, MA, United States - SSM-Prop-6N | ecosystem: Environmental > Aquatic > Marine > Wetlands > Sediment ...
GCCGATAAGTAGTCGGTGCATCTAGTGCGCCCTCGCAGGCCGACCCGATTCTTTGCGGGTAGGGGCTTGCAATCGCGGCGGTCCAGGTGCATAATCTTAGGCAGTTACGGTCAGGGGGGGGACCGAAGTCAGTCGGGAGGTCCCTATGAAGCGCGATGCCAAGGTTGGGCTGGCGGTAGTCCTGGTGGTCTGCGTCTCGCTGGCCGTCGTCTTCGGTCGGCAGCTGGCCAGCGGCCCGGTCACTGAACCCACCATAGCCGACGCGGGCCAGGAGCTCGACGTCGTCGACAGCCTCGACTCGGGTGGCGGCACGGGCGTCGACGAGGCCGGGGCGGCCGAGCCCGTGGTGGCCGCCGAGCCGGCAATCCCGATAGACGAGGAAGGGCTGGAGGAGACGCTCCCCGAGCCTGAGGTCCGCCCGACCGCGAGCACCACCGCCATCGAGCCGGCCGCGACCGAAGCTCCGGCCGCTGCGGCCGAGCCCGAAGTCCAGCCGGCGTCCGAGGCGGTCGAGATCGACCGGCCCGACCCGGAGGGCCTGGAGCCCGTCGACGACGAGGCCGCCGTGGCCCCGTCCGATGATGACTTCCGCCTCGACCGCGAGCAGGCCACGTTCGATGGCGGCGAGGAGACCGCCCTCGTCGACGTGCCAGGACCCGCGGTCGCCGAGACGCTCGAGCCCGTCGCCCCCGCCGCCCCCGAGGCGCCCGCACCGGCGGCGGACTCGGTCGAGTACACCATCGCCACCGGCGACAGCCTCTGGAAGATCGCGAGGAGGTTTTACGGCAAGGGCGACGACTGGGACCGCATCGCTAGGGCAAACGGGCTCACGCACGGCTCCATGCTCTCGGTCGGCAGCAAGCTGACCATCCCCGGCGTGAAGGGCGCGGCGGGCACGGCGGCAAGCCCGGCTCCCGCACCCCGCGCCGAGGCCCCCGCGGCTGCTGACACGCGCGATTACGTGGTGAAGGGCGGCGACAGCTTCTGGAAGATAGCCGCCAAGGAGCTCGGCAAGGGAACGCGCTACGTCGAGATAGAGAAGCTGAACCCCGGAGTCTCATCCTCCACGCTCCGGGTCGGCCAGAAGATCGTCATCCCAGAGAAATAGCGATGCCCGAGATTCCCTTCTGGAAGGCCACGGGCACCGGCAACGACTTCCTGGTGGTGGATAACCGCGAGGGGGTTCTGCCTGAGGGCGACCTGGCGGAGTTCGCCGTCGCCAAGTGCCCCCGCCGCGCCGCCGTCGGCGCCGACGGGGTTCTCCTCATCGAGGACGCCCCGAAGGCCGACTTCAGGATGCGGCTCTTCAACGCCGATGGCTCGGAGGCGGAGATGTGCGGCAACGGCATCCGCTGCGTTGCGCTCGTCGCGCGCGAGTGCGGGGCCGGCGGGAAGGCGCAGCGCATCGACACGCTGGCGGGGCTCATCGGCGTGAGCTTCACAGAGGCGGGCGTCCGCGTGCAGATGACCGAGCCCGGCGATATCGAGCTCATCGACGCGCTCGAGGCTGCCGGCGAAACCTTCGAGGTCCGCTTCATCAACACGGGCGTGCCCCACGCGGTGATTTGCGTCGACGACGTCGCGGGCGTGCCTGTTCGCGAGTGGGGCCGCGCGGTGAGGATGCACGAGCGCTTCCGGCCCGCCGGCACGAACGTCAACTTCGTCAAGTACCTGGACTCCGGCATCAGGATCAGGACCTATGAGCGCGGAGTCGAGGACGAGACCTTCGCCTGCGGCACCGGCTGCGTGGCGGCAGCCGCCGTGGCGGTCTTCGAGGAGCGGCTTTCCTCTCCGGTCGAGCTTGAGGCGGTGGGAGGTCGGCTGCGCGTTCACGTCGGGCTCAAGGCAGGCGTGGCCGTCTCGGCCGAGCTCGAGGGACCGGCGGAGATCGTCTACCGCGGCAGCACCCCCTGGGGCGGATAGGCCCCGGAAGTGCACGGGGAGGGTTCGCCGGGCAGGCGGCCAGGGGGCCGGAAGCGGGGGGGCGGGGGGGGAATCCATGCGCCGGTTGATCACGGCTCTCAGGGCGTGGCTCCGGCGGCTCCTTGACACGGAGGTCTCGCAGCTCAGCCGCGGCCAGGCCAAGCTGGCCTTGCTGCTGAAGCTCGTCATAGAGACATGGCGCGAGCTCGAGCGCGACAAGTGCTTCGTGCAGGCGAGCTCCCTGGCCTACAAGTCGCTGCTGTCGCTGGTGCCTTTCGTGGTCATCATCATGACCGTTAGCTCCGGAAGCCTGCTGCAGCGCTACCAGGACCCTATCCTCGACTTCGTGATCGACAGCGTCTACCCCCTCGGCAAGGACGCCTTGGCGGAGTTCCACGCAAGGCATCCCGGCGAGAAGGAGGCGCTCCGGGACGCGCAGGACGTGCGCGAGTTCGCCCGCAAGTGGCTGAAGGACAGAATGGACAGGTTCTCGGCCTCGACGGGCAGGGCCGGGGGCATCATCAGCTTCGTCTTCCTGGTGGTCATAATCATCTTCCTCATGGTGGACATCGAGTCGACCTTCAACAGCGTGTGGGGGGTCGGCTCCGGGCGGGGGGTGGTCAGCAAGGTGGCGAGCTACACGGCGGTCCTCTTCTGGGGCCCCGTGCTGATGCTGATGACTCTCTCGATCAGCGCCTGGGCCGAGTCGCGCACGGCGGCCGTGTCGTCACGCCTGGTGGACTTCCCCGTCTGGAGGGGGCTCTGGGACGCGGTCGCAGGGCGAATGCTGACGGGGTTCGGCCTGCCGATCCTTTTCGTCTGGGCGATGCTGGTCTTCGTCTACCTCTACATGCCCAACACGCGCGTCCGCAAGCGCGCCGCTGCAGCGGGGGCCGTGCTCGCCGCGATTATGCTCTTCGTCGGCAAGTGGGCCTTCGAGCTATACGTCGTCAACGTGGTGGCCTACGACAAGGTCTACGGCACGCTCTCGGTGATCCCGGTAACTCTCATCTGGCTCTACACCTCGTGGGTGATAATCCTCTCCGGCGCCGAGGTGGCCTTCACCATCCAGAACTTCGATGACCTGACCCACAAGGCCGAGCGCGAGCGCAGGGGTATCCGCCTCCGGCTCTATTACGCAGTCAGGGCGGTCCACACGGTCTGCCTCCGCTTCCTGCGGGGTGAGAGTCCGAAGGTGCTGGACGAGCTCGCCTCCGAGTTCCAGATCGCTGAGTACGCGCTGCGCTCGGTGCTGCAAGAGCTCGTGGCCCACAGGATACTCGCCCGCGTCGAGGGTGACGCCGACGCGTTCGTCCCGGCGCGCAGCCCCGCGAGCCTGACCGTGAAGGACGTCGTCGATGCCCTCCACGGGCCGCGGCTGGCGACGCCGGCGAAGACGGAGGCCGATACCATGTGGATCGATGCCGACCCCGTGCGCGACGTCATCCACGAGCTGTTCCGGGACTACGAGCGCGCCGCCGACGAGCGTCTTGGCGGCCTCAGCTTCGAGGACCTGGCCCGACGGGTCGGCGGCATCGGCGATCGTGCCGAGGAGGGCAAGGCCGACGCCAGCAAGGACCAGGCCCCCGACTGACCTCGGGGCTGAGCATCCCCGCCCCCCACCCCTATCTGAGACCCCCCGGCCGCTTGGTAGTCCCGTAGAGGCCGTGGGTGTGGATGTAGAGCTCCACCGGGGCGCGGACCATTCCGCCCACGGAGTCGCCCGAGGCGAGACGCTCGCGGACGGCCGTGCTCGATACGGCCGCCGGCTCGACGTTCACGACCGATTCGCGCAGCTTCGCCGAGAGATCCCTGCCTATCTTCTTCTCGAGCGCGCTCGGCAGCTCCGCCGTGTAGCCCGGGCGCGCGGCGATGGCGAAGGCGAACTCGTCGACGAGTTCCTTCGCCGAGCGCCACGACGCCAGCTCGTTCAGCGTGTCCGCGCCTATGATGAAGACGAGGGGTCTCTCCAGGACGTCCCGGAGCCAGCGCAGCGTGTCTATGGTGTAGGAGATGCCGGGTCGCTCCACCTCGTAGCCGCAGACCTCGAGGCCTAGCATGTTGCGCGCGGCCAGCTCCGTCATGGTGAGACGGTCGGCCGCCGGGGCGAGCCGGGTCGCGTCCTTGTGCGGCGGCTCGCCAGCCGGCAGGAGGATCACTTTCTCCAGCGAGAGCTCGCGGCGGACTTGCTGGGCGATCGACAGGTGCCCCACGTGAACGGGGTCGAACGTGCCGCCCAGCACGCCTACCGCCCCTTGCAGGTCGCGCGCCAATTCTGCCTCCGTCGCCGGCCGCGCTCACGCCGGCAGGTGTTTCGCTATCTCCTTCTCGAGATGGGCGAGGATCTGCTCCATCTCGGCCTCGCCACGCGCGGCAGACGCTTTCTCGGGGGTCGTCTCGTCGCTCCAGCCGTGATCCCGGTAGTTGATCTCGCCGATCCGGGTCATGTCGACGAGCGGTCTGTCGAGGTAGAGCAGGAGCGAGGTCTCGCTCACCCCGGCGTGGTCGCCCTGCAGGATCATGAGCTCGCTGAAAGGGATCACGGCGAAGTCGGGCTCGGCGGCGAACCGGTCGCCGATGCGCGCGACCATCTCCCCCTGGCTGACCGCATAGTGGCCCGTGTAGAGGACGAGCGCCCTCACCCCGGCGATGCGGATCTGGCGAATGACGTCCAGGAGGTGCTCCTCGGCGGTGGCGTCGGTGTAGATGTTGCCCCAGTCGCCGGTGAAGTGGCGTATCTGCTCCTCGGTCATGGCGTGCACGCCCGAGTAGTAATGCGGCGGGAAGACGACACCCCCCAGCGCCTGCGCGGCGACGCAGCAGGCCCGGTGCGCCTTGATGATGTCCAGCCCCATGGGGAGGTGATCGCCGTGGCGCTCGAGGCATCCAGCCGGGAGGAAGCCGACGGGGCGCGCGGCGATGGCGTCGGTGGCCTCGCGGCCGAGCATGAGCTCGTACCGGACCTTCCTCGTGAAATCCACCTTGCGCTTCATCGCAGGCCCCTCCCCGCAGAATGATGTCAGATTCTAACATGCAGGAGCGTTTCTGCCAACCCAGAGGCCCACGCGCGCCGCACGGCTGCTGGGGTGCGGAGGCCGGGAGGCCCCCCGGGCGAAGCCGGGGTCCGCCGTCACTTCACGATGACCTGCCCTTCGCCCTGGACGTTGATCTGTATCTGCTGGGCGTTGCCGCCGATCCGGATGACCGCCCCGGCATTGCCGGGGCGCACACCGGCATCGGTGCCCGGGGCGGGGGGCGCGCCGGGGTGACCGCCGTAGGGCTTCGCGCCCTCGGGGCCGACCTGGTCCGCCCTGAACTTGACCGAGCCGCCGCGCGTGGCGTCGAAGATGACGTCTGCCGGCTGGGCCTTCTCCGAGTCGACGAAACGCACCGAGAAGGCCCAGTCGATGGAGTACTCCACGACCTTCACCAGCACCCGGTTCCAGCCTGCCGAGAGCGTGACGGGCACCTTGTCTTGGTCGATAGAGCACGCGCGCTTGACGTTGTTGGTGTGCGCGAGATTGCCGCCGATCCAGACCTTCACCGCGTCGTCAGAGCCCAGGAGCATCGTGAGCTCGCGCTCCTCGGGCGAGAAGACCCAGGTCATCGCGTAGCCCACGCAGTTCTCGTGGGGCCCCCACGGGAGATCAAGGTTTACAGCGGCCCCCTCGGCGAGGGGCCAGGGGCGCGACCACGAGAACTTCTTCCCCGCGTGGGCGAGCTCCTTGGTCAGGTCCAGATCGGCGAGCCCCATCTTCTCGGGCGGGTAGGCGATGTCGAGCGGGTCGGGCTTCTCGGTGTGCGCGAACGGCCCCGCCACCCAGAAATCGCTGGGCAGCACCCTCTGGTGGTAGGCCTTCTCGAGGCTGGCCCTGATCTCCTTGGCGCGCCAGACGATCTCGGCGTCGTCGGAGTCGACCGCGGTCGAGATGGCCCTGATGGAGAAGAACCCGAGCTCGACGAGCCGCTTGTGGGCGGCCTCGCGCTTGTGCCACGACTCGTCGCCGAGCTGCTTCACGAGGCCGTCGACCTCGCCGGCGTCGGGTATCTTGGCGACGACGGCTGCGGCGCCGTGCTTCATGAGCAGGCCGGCGACCTCGCCGTGGTTGCCGAGTATCGCCCGGTCGAGGGCCGTGGCCCCGACGGCGTCCTTCGCGGCGACGGGTGCCTTCGCCTCGAGCAGGAGCTTCGCCGCCCCCGCGTGCCCCGCGCTCGCCGCGCAGTGAAGGGGAGTCCAGCCGACGGCGTCCTTCGCCGAGACTTTGGCCCCGGCGCCGAGGAGCAGCTTGGCGGCCTCCTCGTGGCCCTTGGCCGCGGCCCAGTGGAGCGGCGTGCGGCCGATGCCGTCCGCGGCGCTGGCGAGCGCCGGCTTCTTCTTGAGCAGGCGCCGGAGCCTCGCAGTGTCGCCCGAGGCCGCTGCGGAATGGACGTCGCTGGCCGAGGCGGCGCCCGCCGCGAGCACTACGCCGAAGGCGGCCGCCGCGATGACGGCCGCGCAAGTTCTCACTGCTGCCATATCTCTCTCCGAATGGGCATGGTAGGGCTTAAGGATTCAACAGCCCAGCGGCCCGGCGGTCATCGAGTATGCCCGGGCCTCTTCGCGCCCGTTCTCGGTGCCTTCGGCGGCCTAGCCCTCCCCCCCGCACAGCCTCTCGAGGACGTCTATGCACCAGATCAGGGCCCGCGGCAGGTGGAAGGGGTCCTTCACCGGGAGCGCCACGACGTCCGTGATAGGCTGGCCGTCGCGGCCCAGCTTCTGCCGCCACTCGCCGTGCTCGGCCACGGGGTAGTGGCTGAAGGAATACTCGTCCACCTTGCGGAACCACTCGAGGAAGCCGTCGTCCCCCGAGATCTCGTGGGCCAACAGAACCGCGTAGAGCGCCTCCGTGTGGGGCCACCAGAGCTTGGTCTCCGCCCAGGACCACCACGATTCGCCTGCCCGGTCCATGCTGGAATCCCCCGCGAGGAAGATGCCGCCGAGCTCCTCGTCCCAGCCAAACTCAATGTGTCGCCGGATGCACTCGATGGCTCGACCCACGCGGTCGGTCTCACCCGTCTCGCGCATCAGGTGCAGCTGGAACCACATCGACTCGATGGCGTGCCCCGGCACGACCGCCCGTCCCTGGGGCGAATCGATGAGCGAGCCGTCGAGCGTGACGTACTCGCGCACGAGCCCGTCGTCGGGCCTGAGGAAGGCGTCCAGCACCTCGTCCGAGTGGTGCGTCGCCGCCTCCCATATTACCTCGTCGTCGAGGTACGACGCGAGCTCGCCGAAGGCGTGCGAGAAGATCATGGCGACGCCGTGGGCCTTCGCTCCCTCGGGGATATCATAGGGCGCGGTGCCGTAGGAGCCCGGCTCGGCGAGGCGCTCCTGGACGTTCTCGTAGGTCTCGAGGGCCAGCCGGATGGCCCCCTCGTCGTCGGTCGCGCGGGCGAACTCAGACAGGCCGATGATGGCGAAGCCGTCGGCGTAGATGGAGGTGGCCCCTTCCTTGATCTCGCCCTCGGGAGAAGTGCAGAAGACCCACCGGCCTTCTTCGTCGCGGCCGTGGGCGGCGCAGAACTCGTAGATGCCGCGCGCGATGTCGGTCCACTCCGGCCGCGGCTCGATCCGGTTGTAGAGCGCCGAGAAGGTCCAGACGGCGCGGAGCTGCGACCACATGTACTTGTCGCGCGAGATGACGCTGCCATCGTCGGCGATGCAGGTGTTGATGCCGCCCGAGGCGTCGTCGACGGCGTGGCGCTCCCAGAAGGGGACGACGCTCTCCAGTAGCTCGGCGCGGTAACGCTTGAGGGTCCGCTCGAGTTCGTATGCGCGCTCGTCCATGGTGCCTCCCCGCCTCGGATGCCCGGATCATACAGCGACGCGTCCCGGATTTCCACTGCCCTCGTATATGAGGCGGGGCTATAATGGCCGTCGACGCGCCGGTGACATCGGGAGGGATCATGGACATCATTCCAGCGAAGGAGTTCGTTCGCAGGGCCGAGGCCGACGAGTTGACGCAGCTGGACTCTCTGCCCGAGGGCGTCGGCTTCGTCGAGGACGTCGTATACGTCTCGCGGCCCGAGCGGGACCTGAAGGTGGATGTCTTCTGCCTCGACGAGACGCCCGGGGAGCCGAGGCCGGCGATGGTCTTCGTCCACGGCGGGGGCTGGCGCGGCGGCACGAAGGGCCAGTTCTCGCGCCAGGCCGCCTATCTCGCGGCGAAGCACGGCGTGGCGGGCTTCTGCTGCGAGTACCGCTTCAGCCACGAGGCGAAGTTCCCGGCGTGCCTGCAGGACGTCAAGTGCTGCGTCCGCTACGTCCGCTCGCGGGCGGAGGAGCTGGGGATCGACCCCGAGCGCGTCGGCATCGCCGGCGGCTCGGCCGGCGGGCACCTCGCGGCTATGGTGGCGACGACGGCGGGCGCGGCCGAATACGAGGACGGCGGCTATGAGAAGTTCTCAAGCCGTGTCGATATCTGCGTGCCGCACAACGGGGTGATGGACCTGGTGGAGCTCGCCGAGGGGCGGGAGGAGCCTATCGACCTCATCGGTCGGCCGCTCGCGGAGGCCCGCGAGGTCTATGCGGAAGCGTCCCCCCTCCGCCGGGTGACCGCTGACGCGGCCCCGATGCTGCTCCTGCACGGCGACGCGGACGAGGTCATCCCGTGCTCGCAGTCGGGGGCGATGTACGAGAAGCTCACCGGGCTCGGCGTCCACGCCGAGGTCCAGATGTTCCCCGGCGTCGGCCACGGGTGGTTCAACAGCCCGCCGCACTTCGCGGGGGTGCTCGAGAGGATGAGGCACTTCGTTGCGGAGCGCTTCGGGCTGTAGGGCGAGGGCGATGAGGCGATCCACCAAGATCCTCCTGGCCCTCTTGGTCCTCGGCGTTATCGCGCGGATCGGCTTGGTTGTACTGGCGCCGAGCCGGTGGCGGTTGAACGCGGTCGAGCGGAGGGCAGTCGCTGACGGACTCGCCACGCTTGAGACCAAGCTCCTCCAGAGACGCCGACGCTTCGTCGACCTGAGAGTGCTGACCCTCGACCCGTCGCACGCCGAACTCGTCGTCATAGACGTGCCTGAGAAAGCGGAGTCTGGCGCGATTGGGGAAAAGCTACTGGCCGCTGGCTGCAGAGCTGGAGTGACAGGAGGGTACTTCGACGCCACCTTCGCCCCCGTCGGCCTACTGGTGTCCTGTGGTCGCGAGCTTCATCCGGTCAAGGCCGACGGCCCGTCGGGCATATTCTGCGTGGCGAAGGACGGCACGGTGAGACTTCTGACGCTGGGCGATTACCAGGCATCTGCGCCGGAGTGCCGGCACGCCGTTCAGGCCGGGCCGTTTATTGTGGGCCCGGGCGGCAAGTTCGGCATCCGCACCCGCGATGAGAAGAGGCGCCGGCGCGTGGCTGCATGCCTCGACGACGCGGGTGGAGTGCACCTCGTCGTCACAGATGAACTCTCGCTGTGGGAGCTCGCCGAGCTGCTGTTGGACGAAAAGCTCATGGGCATGAAGGTAGAAAGGGCCCTGAACCTTGACGGCGGCCCCTCCGCTGCCCTGTGGTGCGGCGAGGACGCGCTCGCACCAGCGGGGCCGGTGAGGAGCCTTATCGGTGTGATGCCGCGAGACCAGTGAGGCACCGCCCTACGCCTCTGCAGGATAGCGCCTGCGGTACTCGCGCGGCGGCATGCCGAACTCGCGCGCGAATAGTCTCGAGAAATAGCTCTGGTCCTCGTAGCCGACGAGAGCCGCGACATCCCCGATGGGCAGGTCCGTAGCCGCGAGGCGCTCGGCCGCCTCGCGCATCTTCACCGAGCGCAAGAGTTCGGGGAACGTCCTGCCGAAGAGTTCCCTCACGACGTGCCCCGTGCGCGAGGGCGAGAGCCCCAGCTCCTCCGCCAGCTCCGACATCTCGACGGGCCTGTCGACCGAGTCGGCCAGGAAGGACATGATCGTGCCGCGCCGGTCCCGGGGCACATAGGCCGGCTCGCCGCGGAGTAGCTCGCCCAGCCTCGCCGCGAGCGCCCTCAATAGGACGAGCCTGTCGCCCAGCCAGCGCGAGTCGGGCGGCACGACCAGCCCGGGCTGCGGGGGCTTTCCCCTCTCGGTCCAGCACACCCCGGCGAAGAGCACGCCCGCCGGCTCGCCCTCGCAGCTCACCGGCACGGCGAGCTCGGTGTAGCCGGCGGGGCACGTGTGTGCGCGGCCTTCGGGGTTGCCGGCGAGCGCGGTGTGGACCTCGTGAGCGTCGAAGGCTACGCAGGCATCGGCGTCCGACGCCTTGAAGGCCATGCAGGGGGCCGACCCGTGCGTACGCCAGTCGCCCGGGAGCCCGGTGCGCATCAGGCGGTCGTGGAAGCAGAGCCGCAGCCCCATCGCGCGCGTGCCGGACTCCATCAGCTTCCGGATGCGCCGGCGGATGAGCGCGGGCAGCTTTGCGAGGGCCATATTCGCCTCCCCTGAACTGGATTATAGCACGAATAACTTGACAGGCAGCGTAAATATCCAGAAAGTCGGCGCCTCCCTGCGAGAAGCACCGGCGGCTCGGGGGTAGACTGATATGTGAAGCGCGGCGATGCGCCGCGGAACAGGGAGGCGGGACGATGGCAGGCTACAAGATGAGCGCGCGTGAGATACCCCTGGACGAGTCGTACGAGGTGGTAGTCGCGGGCGGAGGCCCGGCCGGATGCGCCGCCGCGGCCGCCGCGGCTCGCGAGGGGGCGAGGACGCTGCTGGTGGAGGCGACGAGCTATCTCGGCGGGATGGGGACCGGAGGGCTCGTGCCGTTCTGGTGCGGCTATGGCGACGGGGAGAAGATCATCGCCCGCGGGATAGCCGAGAAGGTGCTCGCGGGCTGCCGGGCAGGCGCGAGAACGCCGCCGCCCCCAGAACGCGACGAATGGATCCCGCCCATAGACGCCGAGGTGCTGAAGCGCGTCTACGACGATCTGGTCACTGAGGCCGGAGCTGACGTGCTCTTCGGCACCCAGCTCTGCGCGGTTGAGAAGGCCCCGGCCGGCGAGGTCTCGGTCGCGGTCTTCAGCAACAAGTCGGGGCTCTCGGCCTACGGCGCCAGAGTCTTCGTCGACTGCACGGGCGACGCGGACCTGGCCGCCTGGGCGGGCGCCGAGTTCCAGAAGGGTGATGCCGAGACCGGAGACATGCAGCCGGCCACGCTCTGCTTCGTCCTCACGAACGTCGACGACGAGGCGGCGAAGCTCGGCCCCGGCATCCACCGGTGGGCGCCCGGCAGCCCGATCCGCGAGCTGATCGAGTCGGACGAGTATCCCCTCATCATCGACGGCCACACCTGCAACATGCGGCTCGGGCCGGGCACCTGGGGCTTCAACACCGGCCACGTCTACCGCGTCGACAACACCGACCCCGTCAGCGCCTCGCGGGCGGTCCTCCAGGGGCGCAGGATGGCAAAACAGTACCTCGATGCCTTCTCCAAGCACATACCCGCCTTCCGCAACGCGCAGCTCGTCGCGACGGGAAGCCTCCTGGGGGTGCGGGAGACGCGCCGGGTGATCGGCGACTACGTCCTGGTGATCGACGACTACCTTGCGGGCCGCAGCTTTCCGGACGAGGTTTGCCGCAACGCCTTCGGTATAGACGTCCACTACGACGAGAAGACCGCGCGCCGCTTCTCGATGATGGAGATCGACGAGGCCAAGCGCTTCCACCGCGAGCGCTGGCAGGAGCTAGAGAGCGGACAGAGCGTCGGCGTGCCGTACCGCTGCCTCACCCCCAGGGACCTCAGGAACGTGCTGGTGGCGGGACGGAGCATCTCCACCGACCGTCAGGTGAACGGCAGCACCCGCATAATGGCCTGCTGCCTGAACACCGGCGAGGCCGCCGGGATGGCGGCGGCGCACGCCGTACGGCATCACGAGAGCGACGTTCACGCCGTCGACACGGGCAGGCTGCGCGAGCGGCTGACCGAGGAGGGGGCATACCTGCCCGAGCCCGAGCCGGCCGCAGTCGGGCGTTGAGCAGGGGCTACTCGCCGCCCGAGCCGATTGCCCGGTAGTAGGCCCTGAGAATTTCTTCGTAGCCCTTGGGGGCCGACGACCCCATGGCGTCGAGGACCTCCTCGTCGAGGCCGGCCGCCGGCATGTCGGAACGGTCGCGGGCGACGCGGGCGACGCCCTCGACGAACTCCTTCGTCTGGCCGAGGCCCTTGATGACCACCTTCCGCTGGCGGGAGATGTTGGTGTAGCGGCCGTCCTTCAGATCCGACTGGAGCTGACGCATCCTCTGGACGGTCTTGTCTATGTCGGTTGTCGGGTGGTTCATGAGCTTCATGTTGAGCGCGATCCGCTCGGTCTTGTTGACGAGTTCGGCCTGGCGGCCCGCGAGGCGGGCCATCTCGCGCTTGACGTCGGGGGGCGGCGGGCCCTCGAGCCCCTCGCCTCCGGCGCCGCCGATCTTGCCGCCGCCGGTGGCTCCGCCGGCCGGGTCCTCGGAGGTGTCCTTGATCTCGCCCTTGAGATACGAGTCGGGCGTGAGGCGGGTGGGCGTACGCCGGCCGCCCTTGCCGGTGGCGGCGTCCTCGACGAACTCGCCCGCCGCCTTGCCGGTGCGGCCCTCGCCGGAGCGGCCGCCGATCTCCGAGGAGTTCGGCAGACGGTTGCCCGTCACGCCCTGTGCCGACATGTTCGAGATGGGCCCGTCCATGGCGTCCCAGCCCGCGCCCTTGTCGATGGAGTCGGCCCAGGAGCTCGTCACGTCCTCCATCTCCTCGAAGATGTCTTCCTCTTCCTCCATCAGTTCGCCGATCAGATCCTCGAGCTCGGTCGGCAGCTCCGCCATAGGCGTTTCGTACTCGCCGATAGGCTCCTCCATCGACCACTGGTCCCGGTCGGGCGTGTCGGGCAGCCATTTCTCGATATGAGTCGTCATGGATTCCGCGAGTTCGAGCCCGGCCTGCTCGATGGGGACGGCGATCTCGGCGGACTTCTTCGCGAGCGCCCCCTCGGCCATCTCGACCTCGGAGAAGACCTCGACGAGCTCTTCGAGGAGCTTCGAGTCGGTGAAGTCCTGCTTCGGCAGCTTGGAGAGGTCGGAGTGGGCGTCCTTGAGGAACTTCTCCCACTTGTCCTCGAGGGCCTCGAGGGCCTCGAGCTTGTTCTTCTCCTCCTCGGTGAGGTCGTCGACGGGAGTCTTCGTGAGGTCTCGCGTCGCCGCGAGTACCTTCTTCTGCTCGTCCTTGAACTCCTCGAGGGTGTCCTTCAGGTCCTTGAGCTTATCCGCGACGTCGTCCGGAAGGTCCGCACCATCGTCCTCCTCGGCCTCCTCCTGGGTGTGCTGGATGATCTCGGGGAGCACGGCGAGCATGGCCGTGAGCTTCCTGATGATCTCGCCCTGCAGGCCGCAGAGGCGCTGGAGGTGCTTCTTGCGCTCGGCCGCGGCGGAGGCCGGCGCCGATGCGAGGACCCCCTCGGCCGCGAGCACGGCCTCGCCCATCTCGCCCCCCGCGACCGCGACGAGGGCCGCGCGGATGCGCGCGATGATCGGGTCGTCCGTTCCTGCCGACTTGGCGGTGCGTAGAGTCTCGTCCCGGATCCAGAGCTGCGAGCCGCGCAGATTCTCGGCGCCCGAGCGCACCGCCGTCGAGTCGGAAGCCTTCGCCACGAGATCGGTCCTCGAACGCGCGGTCTTCTGGCGCTCGAGTATCACCTTGACGCGCGCGAGTATTTCCTCCAGGTCCTTCAGCTTGGCCTCGAGCTTCTTCCTGGGGTCCTCGATCTTGATGGTGAACTCGCGCGACCTGGACGTCTGCGAGCGGTCCGTCGCCTCCGCATGGTAGATCACGCGGTCGCCGTACTCGAAGTTGCGCGGGTCGATGCGCCACCTGTGCCCGAGTGCCGCGGAGCGCGGGTCGGTGAACTCCTCCCACTCGTGAAGAGTGAGCTCCTCCCCCTCGGCGTTGCGCTTGTAGCGGATGCGCACGCTTGTGAGGCGGTAGTCGTCGCTGGCCATGACGGAGAAGACGCAGTCGTTCCTGAGCGCGACCTCGGCGTTGCCCGGCGCGGCGATCTTGATCTCCGGGGCCCGGTCGGTCTCGGCCACGATGTGGCGCGGCACCGGCGACTGGTTGACCTTGCCCGTCGAGTCGGCGACGTTGATGGTGTACGTGCAGCTCTCGGTGACCTTCAGCGACTCGCGCGCGACGAGCCCGCCGCCTTCGATGCCGAGGTCTTGGCGCGTCCCCGTCGAGAGCTGCAGCCAGGCCTCGGCGACTGGCTTGTTGACCTTCACCGTGAAGCGGACGCTCGTGCCGACCGGCGCGCGGATATCGCCGGTGGCATTCTCCTCGGTGTGCTCCGGCAGGGCCGTGTACTCAGGGTACCGGTAGAGCAGGTCCAGTCCCGTGATCTCTGGTCGTTCGACCACGCCGATGGTGAACCACGCCGTCTGGCTGTCGCCGATCTCCAGCCGGTAGCGGACCTCCTCGCGGATGTTCCGCAGCGGGTAGATGTAGGTCTTGGCGTCGACGGCCCGCATCCGGTGGGACTCGTCGTTGCCGCCCTTGCGGCGGTAGATGATCTTGCCGTCGGGCCGGGCGCCGGGAACGGGGCGTATGACCGCCTTGACGGGCACCTCGGCCCCGGCGAGCACGCTGAAATCGCCCGGCTCGACCTTCTCGATCTTCACGGAGCCCTGCGTCGGGATGAAGCTGCCCGGGTGAAGCAGGCGCGTGACGGCATTCTCGAAGCGCCGCGGCGAGAGTGCATAAAGCGCCGCCAGAAGAACCGACGCCCCGAGAGCCGCCGCGCAGAACCTCTTCAGCCGGTCGCGATCGACGGCCTTCTGGAACTCGAGCTGCTCGGAACGCTCGGCCGCCCGGGCGACTACCATCGATACGAAGCCGCCAGCAGACGGATGCTCGCGCTCAGCCTTGACCAGCTGGACCGAGTTGATGAGCCCGTTCTGAAGCTCGGGGAACGTGCGCTCGATGTGGACGGCCACGCGCTCGTCAGAGATGTCGCCGAGGACCGGCCTCACGACCAGGAGCGCGAAAGCTCCGGCGCTTCCGCCGAGCAGCGCCAGGAGCACGATGAGACGGAGCCAGCCCGCCAGGTGCAGCGTCGCCTCGAGCCCGACCGCGCAGAAGACCGCCGCGGCGACGATGGTCGCCGTCAGCAACAGGCCCTCCAGCGTCGCAACGCGGCGCCAGGCCTCCCGCACGCCCGCAAGAGTCTTCCGCACCCTCAGGTACTCGGGGCTCTTGGCGACCTCGCCCATGCGCCTCCCCTTCGAGACCGCACCCGCGCGGGGATTTTCAAAGAAAGACCCCGCGCAGGGCCATGCCTACCGCGCGGGGTTGATTCTGAACTCCGGCCCCGCCACAGGGCCGGCCCTGCCGGTCAGCCGTTTTTCGCGGCCACTGGCTCCGGCACGATCACGTTGACCATTCTCCGGGGGCCGAACTCGACGACGCCTTCGACCAGCGAGTAGATGGTGTAGTCGCGCCCCAGCTTCACGTTCTTCCCGGGCTTGAACTTGGTGCCGCGCTGACGAACGATGATGCCGCCGGCCTTCACCCTCTGGCCGCCGAACCGCTTCACGCCGCGCGACTTCGGCTTCGAGTCGCGACCGTTCTTGCAGGAGCCCTGTCCCTGTTTGTGCGCCATCTCCGCCTCTCCCCCCGGATGTCAGGCCTCGATCTTGGTGATCTTGACCTCGGTGTACTTCTGCCTGTGGCCTGTCCTCGTCTGGGTCCTGTTCCTGAGCGTCCGGTGCCGGCCGTGGATCTTCTTGTCCTTGACCTCGCCCTCTATGACGCCTACGACGGCCTTCCCTTCGAGCTCCGACCCCTGTATTCTAACACCCTTTTCGGTGGAAAGCAAGACGACGTTCTCGAATCTCACCTCCGCGCCCGGGTCGCCATTCTTACGGTCGACGAGGATCGACTGCCCCTCCTCGACCCTGTACTGTTTGCCTCCGTCGTCGATGATAGCATACATCGGTGTCACTCCCTCTCGCCGCCCGGCAGCGTTCGGACCGCCATGTCGCCCGCGCCGAGGTTGGGATCTCCCTTGAGGATGATCTCCGCCTTGTGGCGCCCCTCCAATTGCATCATATTATTGCGGTATCTGTTCGCCACGTAAAGTGCAACTTCGGGATTGAGCGTCAGTTCCACGCGCCCCGCCCCGTTCCCGAGGGCGGCCTTCACCTCCCTCAGGCAGTCGAGCCCCACGCTCTCGGCGGTCTTGAGCATCCCCGTGCCTCCGCAGACCGGGCACGGCCCGAAGAGCGACCTCTGCAGCCCCTCGCGGACCCTCTGCCGGGTCATCTCGGCGATGCCGAACTCGGAGATGGGGGCCACCCTCACTCGGGCTTTGTCGCCGGCGAGGGCATCCTTCAGGGCCCCCTCGACCTTCTTGCGGTCGGGGAGATCGTCCATGTCGATCAGGTCGATCATGACGAGGCCGCCGATGTCGCGCAGCCTGAGCTGGCGGGCCACCTCCTTCACCGCCTCCAGGTTCGTCTTGAGGATGAGATCGCGGCTGGACTTCGCTCCCTTCCCTTTGCCGGAGTTGACGTCGATCGCCACCAGCGCCTCGGTCTGCTCTATGACGAGCGACCCTCCGCCGGGGAGCTCGACCCGGCGCCCCAGCAGGCGCAGGAGCTGCTCCTCCACGTTGTGCTTGTGGAAGATGGGCTCATCGCTGGAGTACAGCTCGACCTTGGCGAGCTCGCCCGGCATCACGGACTTCACGAAGTCGCGGACGCGCTCGTAGACCTCCTTGGAGTCGACGATTATTTTCGAGGTGTCCTCGGTGAAGGCGTCGCGCACCGCCCGGATGACGAGGTCCGACTCCTGATAGATGACGGCCGGCGGCTCGGCTGCCTTCGCCCTGTCCTTCAGCGCCTCCCAGAGCCCCATGAGATACACGAGGTCGGACTGGAGCTCCTCCTCCGACCGGCCGAGGCCGGCGGTCCGGATGATGAAGCCGAGGTCGTCGGGAGGCGACAGGGACTTGAGCATCTTCTTGAGATCATCGCGCTCCTTGTCGTCCTGTATCTTCTTCGAGACGCCGAGCCTGCCCAGCCCCGGCATCAGCACCAGGAAGCGGCCCGGGATGCTGTGGTAGGTTGTGACGGCCGGCCCCTTCTGGCCGATCCCCTCCTTCGTCACCTGTACCAGCAGGTCCTGGCCCTTCTTCACCATGTCCTCGATCTTGTAGAGCCGTTTGGAGCGCTTCTTCGGCTTCTTGTCCTTGAGGATCTCGGCCGAGCCGCCGTCGGGGGGCATGGTGTCGGACGCGTGCAGGAAGGCGTCCTTCCCAACGCCCAGGTCGACGAAGGCCGCCTGCAGCTTCCTCGCTACGCTTGTTACCTTCGCGCGATAGATGTTCCCGGCGATGAGGTGCTGCTTGGTTCGCTCGAGGTAGATCTCCCCCAGGGAGCCGTCCTCGACGACGGCCACGCGGACCTCGCCGGGATCGATGGCGTTCATGAGCATGAGCTTCTCGGGGCCCTTGCGCCCGCCACGCCCGCGCCTGCGGCGCTTCTTCGGCTTTCCGTCAGGGGCTGCCGGCGCCTCGGCCTTTGCCGGTGGGGTCTCAGCCGCCTCCGCTTCGGCCGGCGTGGCCGCGGCGGGCTTCCTCCTTCGCCGGCGTCGCTTCGCCGGTTTCTTCGCCGCCTCAGGCGGAGCGCTCGCGTTGTCCCCGGCCGGGGGGGTCTCCGCGGCAGCGGTGGTCTTCTCGTCCAGGATTCCCGCGCCGAAGATCCTTTCGGGCTCGGCGCCGTCGGGTGCTGCTTTCACCTCGGTCGCCTGGTCGGCCTCCTTGGCCGGGCTCTTCCTGCGCCGCCGACGGCGGCGCTTCGGCTTGGCCTTTGCGCCGGCCGGCTCCTCGGCCGGGGCCTTGGCCGGGGCCTGTGCGACGGCGTCGCCGCTGGATGTAGCCTTTTTCGCCTTCCTTCTCCTGGCGCGGCGGCGGGGTTTCTTCTTCTCTTCTGATGCTCCCGCCTCGACGGCAGGGATATCACTGTCTTCTTTCTTGTTGATCATTTACCTTCCTGTCGGCTGCGCCGCCAGGACCGTTCTGGTCTTGACGACGTCGAGCCCTTTCATCTCTGTCGGATCAACGCCGGCCAGCACCGCGACCACCTCTTCGGGGCGCGCGAGGCCGCCGTTTTCCGTTCTCAGTCTCATATGGAGCTTGCCCTGCGAGAGCGAGAGCTCCTCGATGTACCTTCTTACGTTGACTCTTTTGGTCTCGTTCGGGCGTGGCCTTTCGACGAAGGCCTCCTCCCTTGCCATGAGGGCCTCGATATCGGCCCGGCTTATTTCCAGCCCCTCCGGCAGCCTGACGCTGTACTCCGCCCCCGCGAGCGCCTGCCCCTTCCGTACCGGGCGCAGCAGTCTTGTGGCGATCACCTCCAGGCCGTCGGGCAGCGCGTCGCGCAGCCTCGTCTCGAACTCGGCGGGCCTCACCCACTCGTAGAGCTCGATCTCGGCCACCTCGTCTTCTGAACACACCCCCACCGGCAGGGCCTGCACCAGGACTATGCGCGGCCCCGGGTTGAAGCCCTCGGTCCTGCGCACCGGGAGCGCGGCCCTCCGGGCGGCCCGCTCCAGGGCTCTCATCAGGTCGTGGTGGGATATGAACCGGAGTGGCGCGCGCTTGGCTAGCCGCAACTCCAGCTTCTGAGCTATCTCCAACCCTCACCTCATCCCCGCGGGGCCGATGCCCACCTCGTGCCGCGCCGGCCAACCGGTTGGCCCGGTTGGCGCCGCACAGAAGAGGCGCGGGCGGCACGTGCTGCGCCGCCCGCCACGGTTACCTTGTATCCACTCCGGCCCCAGTGGAGCCGGTCGTCAACGAGTCTCCTCGCCGGGCATCGCCTCCGGGCCTGCCTCCTCCTCGAAAACGCTGAACGGGCGGCCCAGCTCGCGCTGGATTGACTCCACGCGCTCCTCGAAGCCCTTGGGCCTGCTGAAGTCGATCACCGTGGGGGTGATGAACATAAGCAGGTTCGCGGTCTCCTTGGTCGAGGTCTTGTGCCGGAAGAGCCACCCCAGGATCGGTATGTCGCCGAAGAACGGGATCTTGGTTATCGTGGAGCCCTGGCGCTCCTCGCGCAGTCCCGCGATGACGCCCGTCTCTCCGTCGCGCACCATCATCTTCGTGACGACGATCCGCTGCGAGGTCTGCGGGAGCTTGAGCGTGATGCCCGCCCCCGTGAACTCCTCGAAGGGCGCCCCAGGATCCGTGAAGTCCTCCGTCTTCGGGATGACCGTCAGTATCACGTTGTTCTCGGCCCCCGTCACGTGCGGAATGACGAGCACCTGGATGCCCAGCTCCACTGGCGACTTCTGCGCCTCCTGGAAGCCCGAGGCCGCGCCACCGCCCACGGTCGTGGTGACGAACTGCTCTGCGAAGCGCACCCGCTTCCCGACGTGGATCGTCGCCTCCTCGTTGTTCAGCGTGATGATCTGCGGCGCCTGGATAATCTTGCCGTTGGTCCTCTTCTTGATGAGGTTCAGCACGGTCGTCAGGCCGCTCAGGTCGAGCGATCCGTAGCTCAGCGACGACGCGCCCGCCGTCACCGCGCCGCCGCGGGTCATCCTCAGCGGCTCGCTCGCCACGCCGGTGCCGGGCACGACATCCTCGAGAGCCGTGTCGATGAGGCCGTTGGTGGCGTTGCGCGACAGCTCAAAGGGGAAGAACGTGTTGAAGCTTGGGCCGCTGTAGTTGAAGGTGAGGCCGCGCTCGGGGCTCCACTGCATGCCGAGCTTCTCGGTGTCCTCGTCGGTCAGTTCGATCAGCTTCATGGCAATGTGAACCTGCTTGGGGGCTATGTCGAGCTTGTCGATGAGCTTCTGTATCACCTCGAGCTTGGCCGAGGTGTCGGTGACGATGATGGAGTTCGTGCGCTTCTCGTAGGCGATCTTCCCGTTGGCGCTTTTTACCTCGTCTATCACCTGGAGCAGCGACGTCGCCCCGGTGGCGCCTCCGCCGGCGGACTGCTGCTTGAGGTAGGGCGACTTGATCGTCGCCTGATACTGGCTCGTGGCCGGCTGGATGTACGCGAGGGTGAATATCCTCGTTTCCAGCTGGGCCTGGAGCTCGTCGGGGCTGGCCACCCGCAGGACGCCGTGCTTCTCCTCGACGACCACGTAGTTGAGCGTCTTCAGGACGATGTCGAGCGCCTCGCGCCAAGGGACATCTTCCAGCGTACCCGATACCGTCCCCGAGACGGTGGGGCCGATGATGATATTCGCCTTGCCCCAGTCGCCGATTATCTGTATGGCGTTCTTGATGTCGGTGTTGTGGAACGTGGCGTAGACCCGCGGGGGCGAGTCGATCATCAGGACCCTCGAACGCTGCTTGGTCGTGTCAACGGTGAGCTTGTACTTCTCGGCGATGACGTCGAGGGCATCGCGCCAGTAGATGTTGTCAAGCTTCAGGGTGACCTGGATGTCGCCGACCTCATCCTTCTTGACTATAAGGTTGTAGCCGCCCACCCTCGAGAGGTACTGCAGCACATCCTTCAGTCGTCGCTGCGTGACGTCGATCGAGATCACGCCGGTTCCCTGTGCAGCCGCCTCGCGAGTGGCGAGCTGCTCCTCGGCTCCCCCCTCCATTACCTCGCCCTGGCCGAGCGCTCTAGGCGCAGCCAGTAGTACGGAGACGACGACGAGCAAGGCGAACCCGCAGGCCGTCCTCAGGTGGGCCGATTCCATCAGCATCTCCTCCTACCTCATCTGCTTGCGGACCTTGTACTGCTTGAACATGAATACGATGTACCCGCGCTCTATCCTGAAGATCTGAGCACGCCCGTCGGCGATGTAATCGCCCTGTCTCACCACCCTCCCGTTGACAACCGCCGCCGGGGAGCGGTCCTTGTGGACGATGCTCTGTATCTGGATGTCGATCTCGCCGAACTCCTTCTCGATCTCGGACCGGTTATGGAGCTCCTCGGAGGCCCTCTGCAGGCGGGCCAGCTTCTCGGTCACGTCCTGGGCGCTGGCCTTGGCGTTCTCGAGTCCGGTCAGGGCCTTCTCGCACTTCTTCCCGGCCTCGTCGAACTGCCCGCTGAGGAACTGCTGGACCGCTTCGTCATACTTTTCGAGCGCTTTCCTTATGGCGTATTGCCTGATCCTATCCTGCTCGGCCTGGCGGTCCTCAGTCTTGCCAACCGGGTCGTCGCCGGGGTCATCTCCATCGCCCGGCGCAGGTGTGTCCCCGAGCCCCGGGATATCCCACTCGGTCTCGATCGGTTTCTCCCGAGTGACCTCGCGGTAGCAGAATATGTCCCGGCCTTCCGGGTCGTAACGGTATCTGGGCCCGGTGGCGAACTCCGTTGGCAGCGGAGCAGGCTCGGTACCGGGCTCGTCGCCGCCGCGGGCCACGCCCGAGGCGGAGCCGGCACAGATGATGACAAGAGCAAGCGCCGCGAAGGACATTCTCCTGTGAGCCAGCATCATTGCTTCTCCTGCGTCTTCTTGATCATCTGTTTCCGGAACTTGTATCCCTTGTAGAGGAAGACCACCCGCCCGCGCTCTACCTCCGTCACGCGCACGTCGAGCCCGGCGACGGCCTGACCCTCCTTCAGCACCTGTCCGTTGATGACGGCCGCCGAGGAGTGGTTCCTGAGCACGATGCTCTCGATGGCGATCGCCAGCTTCTCGAACTCCGCTGCGGCGTCAGAGCGCCGCTTGAGTTCCTCCGAAGCCTTGAGCAGCCGCGAGAGCTCACGGGCGACCTCCTGGTCGTCGGCGCCGGCCCGGCTCAGCCTGTCGAGCGCCTTCCGGCACCGCTTGACGGCATCGGCGTACTGGCCGCCGAGGAACGCCGCGCGCGCCTTGAGATGCTCGGTCTCGGCTGGCGGGGGCGGGGGAGGAGGCGGCGGGGCTTTCCTGAAATCGTCGCCGGGTATAGGTGGCGGGGGCGGGGAGACCGTCGGCGTTCTGTAGGTGAATATGTCCCGCCCGTCCCCGTCGTATTCGTACGCCCCTGCCGCCCCGGCGGCGAAGACGACCGCGAGTGCCACGATCACGAACACGAAGCGCTTCCTCACGAGCCACCTCATAGGACCCCCCCCTCGTCATGGGTCGTCCCGGCTGTCACATCTTCTCCTCGTAGACGTAGGTCACTACTCTCATATCGATCTTGTGATGCTTCGCGCCGGGCTGCAGCCCGTTCTTCTCGGACTTGACGCCGATGTCCATTATCTGGAGGAACCGGGGGAAGTGGTCCTCGAGCTGGTTGAAGAAGCTCACCATTTCGTGGAAGCCAGCTTCGAAGTCGAGGCTGTACTCGTACATCGTGTACCCCGGCTTTGGCTTGTTCGCCGATTTCTTCGCGTCCGAAACCCTCGTGAGGGAGATGTTGGTTTCCATCACGACCTTACCGAGGGCCCTCATCAGGCTGTCGGCCTCGGTCTTGTTAGGCAGGAGGGCGAGGTACGGCTTGGTCTTCTCCCTGGTCTCATCCAACTCCGCCTTGACCTTGATCTTCTGGTCCACCTCGTCCTGGTACTTCTTCAACTCCTTGCGCTTCTCCTTGGCCTTGTCGGTTATTTCGGTGTGCTTGGACCGGCCCATGTAGAGGCCCACACCTAGGAGCACGGCGAGGCCCCCCATGATGGCGCCCCAGACTATGAGGCGCTGCTTCTCAGTGAGATCGCCGCCGAGGGCCACTGCGCTATCCTCCGTCCGCTACTTGTTCTGCTGCGGGCCGTTGCTGGTGACGCCCGGAGCCCTGAGATTGATGTAGAGCGTGAAGGTCATGACGTTCCTGGGGCGCTTGGGATCAGTCTCGTCGGGGGATACGGTCGTGACCTTCAGGGGGCCCAGTGCCACGGGCTCGGTCTCTACGAGTTCGTTCTTGAGCTTCCTGTCCCTCTCGATGCTGCGCATGAAAGCCGTAATCTCGTCGAGCATTTTCCTTGGGTTCGGCCCCGCAGCGGACGCCTCCAGCTCGATGACGATGCCGCCGTCCGCGCTGCGGCCCTTCTTGAAGCCGAAGCTGCGGATCCAGATGGCCTCGGGCGTTACGTCTCGAAGGCGCTCGAAGATGATCGCCCAGGTGCGGCGCCCCTTTACCAGATCCCTGACCGCGTCCATGCGGACCTTGAGCTTCTCGATTTCGTTGCGGTCTTTCTCCACCAGCTGCGCCTCGGCCTTGTATTTCGGGATGTTCTTCTCGATGCTGTCAAGGTAGGCGTTGGCGTTGGGTATCGCCAGCCCGTAATAGTAGATGAGCCCGACCACCTCGAGGCCCATTATGAAGACCCCGAAGAAGATGATGAGGAGCCGAGGGAGCGGCGTTCTCTCGGCCGGGCGCCTGTCTTCCGGAAGAAGGTTGACTCTAATCACTGTCTACAGGTCCTTCAGCCTACAGGCCAGTCCGATTGCCACCGCCATGTCGGAATTCGTGCCCTCGAGCTGCGACGGATCGAACTTCGGGCTGGTTATGTCGACGCCCTCGGAGGGGTCCCACAGCCGGGTCTCGAGGTTGAAGATATTTGCGAGGAGGCTGTCCATCCCGGGGAACTGGACGCTTCCCCCGGAGATGTAGACCTCCGTCACCTCCTCGTCGAACTGGTTCTCGTAGTAGTCGAAAGAGAGCCTGATCTCGTTGCCGATCTCTTCCAAGACGACCATGATGGCGTCCTGCATCGTCTCAAGCGCCCCGCCGGGGTCCTCCTTCATGCGTTCGACGTCCGACGGATCCTCGCCGAAGCGCTTGGCCACAGCCTCAGTGATGTTGTTGCCGGCAACGTAGGTCTCCCGGGTGAAGTAGCTGGTGGCCCCCTTGACGATGTTGATGTTCAACTTGGTGCTGCCGATGTCGATGAGGCCGCGCACCGTCTGGTCCTCGATCCCCAGGCGCTGCATGCGCTGCTCAAAGGCGTTCCCCAGCGCGAAGACGTCCACATCGACGATCGTCGGCTGCAGCCCCAGGCCCTCGATCATATTCACATGATCGTCGACGAGCGTGCGCTTCACCGCCACGAGCAGCACCTTCATCTGATCGCTGCCGAGGTCCTCGTCCGTCTCCAGCCTCTGGCAGTCGAGCACCACGTCATCGACCTCGAACGGAATATACTTGTCGGCCTCGTAGGCCATGGCGGCCTTGAGCTCCTCGTCCGGTAGGCGCATCATTGGCACGTACCGGACGATGACGGACCGGCCGCTGACAGACGTCGCGCACTTCTTCGTCCGGACGCCCAGCGAGTCGATGAGATCGGCGACCGATTCAGCCGCCAGGTCCGGCGAGTCCAATCGCCTCCGGCCCATCGCGGTGAGGAAGAGACCATCGCCGTCCTGGGTGAGTTCCACCAGCTTGACGCTGTGGGAGCCTATGTCAAGGCCGAGCAGGCTTTTGCTTCTGCCGAACATCCGTGCGCCACGCCTCCGTTCCGGACAAGGTAGGGCGCGAACCGCCCTTCCGGCATGGAGCGTACCCCGGCGGGCCTCGGCAATCGGCAGCGGCTCGTGCCGCTCTTGGCTTGCCGCACACCTCGGCCACGCTTAGGGCACCAAAACGCACCCTTGCCCTCAACAGGGGATTATAGGCCCTCGCAGGGCCGAGTGTCAAGCTAAAATTCACGCCTAGAATCGAGCTTAGACGATACTTGGGACGGCTTCAGAAATGACCCTTTTCAGGTAGGCGACCGCATCCTCGGGTCTGTCCGCCTCGCGTACATACCGCGCCACCTCGGTAGCCGTTGCCATGTCGACCGACCTGATGATCTTTCGCACCGAAGGTATCATGGCCGGCGGCATGGAGAACTCTCTCAGCCCCATCCCCAACAGCGGAAGTGTATAGATAGGCTCTCCGGCCATCTCGCCGCACATGCTTACCGGGATGCCCGCCGCGTCGCCTGCTCTCACCACCGACTCGATGAGGCCCACCACCGCCGGGTGGGTCGGCAGATACAGGCTGGCCACGCCCCTGTTCGACCTGTCTACTGCAAGCGTATACTGGATCAGGTCGTTAGTCCCGATGGAGAAGAAATCCACCTCCTTGGCGAGCCGCTCGGCGATGAGCGCCGCCGAGGGCACCTCTATCATGATGCCGATCCGCAGATCGGGGTCGTAGCCGATGTCCTCGGCGTCGAGCTCCTCCTTCAGGCACTCGATCTCGGCCTTCGCCCACAGTACCTCGTCCAGCGTACAGATCAGGGGCAGCATGCACCGCACGTCGCCCTCCGCCGAGACCTGCAGCACCGCACGCATCTGCGACCTGAAGAGCCCCGGATGTGCCTGCGCCAGCCGCACTGAGCGAACGCCCATGAGGGGGTTGCGCTCATGGTCGATCTTATCGGTGTGGAAGACCTTGTCGGCCCCGAGGTCCAGCGTCCTGATGCAGAGCGGCCTGCCTCCCAGCTCCTTCAGGGCCCGGCGGTAGGCCTTGAGGTGGTCTTTCTCGCTGGGCGTGCGCCCCAGCCTGATGAAGAGGAACTCCGTGCGGTAGAGCCCTATCCCGTCGGCGCCGCTCCTGAGGGCAGTGCTCACCTCCTCGGGGAACTCGATGTTCCCGTTGACGATGGCCGTGACGCCGTCGGATGTAACGGCCGGCAGGGACGTCTCGTCGATTAGGATTCGCGATGTGCCCGCGAACTCCTCCTGGAGCTGCCTGTACTTCTCGACGGTGGGCGTGTCGGGGGTGATAATCACCAGGCCCCTGATGCCGTCGATGATGACGGTGTCGCCCCCCGAGAGATCCGTCGAAACGGTGCCGAGACCCACGACCGCCGGGATGCCCAGATCCTTGGCGAGGATCGCCGTGTGGCTCGTTATGCCGCCCATGTCGGTCGCGAAGCCGAGCACCTTCTCTCGGTCGAGCCCCGCGGCCTGCGAGGGCGAAAGGTCGTGGGCTATCACGACGACCTGCTCCTGGAGGTGAGCCAGATCCTCCCGCCGCTCGTCCTGGAGGATGCTCACGAGGCGCCGCTCGATGTCGAAGAGATCCGCCGCGCGGTGCGAGAAGAACTGATCGTCCAGCGCGCTGATCTTCTTGATGTATTTCCTGAGGGCGCGGTCGATGGCGTAGTCGGCGGTGAAACGGTTGTGCCGGATGCGGTCGGCTATCTCCTGGTGGAGCGTCTTGTCGGTGAGTATCCACTTGTGCGCGTCGAAGATGGAAGCCGAGCCGGCCCCGACCTCGTCCGTTACGCGCTTCTGGAGCCTGTCGATCTCCTTGATGGCGGCCTCGATGGCGCGCATGAAGCGCTCGAGCTCGTGTTGGACGTCCTCCGCCCTGACGAAGCGCTCGGGGACGCGGGCCTCCTCGCGGTCCAGCACATAGACCGGACCGATCGCGTACCCGCGTGATACACCTGATCCCTTCAGTATCTCCATGCATAGTATTCTACACCGAGTGCGGCGAATCGTCAAATGACACGGGTACGAAGATTCCGAGGCGGCGCGGGAGCGAATTTACCTTGCCGGGCGAAGCCGGAGTGTTAGCATTGGGGCCCGAGCGGCCGGAGACTGTGATCCCGGAGGCCGCGACTTCGAGTACTACGAGTCGGTCGGTTTCAAGGCGGAGGAGCATAACAGGTAGACCGACGTCTGCGGAGGACATGGAGTCCCTCGCAGCGATGCCCGGCTCCTGCTTCGGCCGCGGCACGCGAAGGTTGGGACAGGCACCGCGATACCATCAGCCAGAGGGGCCCCGTCGCCGTGCGGGCCGAGGCCGCGAGCCCTTGGGGATTGGGGCTGGCAGGTGGAACGCGAAGAGGTAGTGCCCGGTCTGGCGCTGGAGTTCATACCAGAGACGGACGTGGCCGTCTTCACCGTCACCGGGACGGTGCGGCTCCGAGATGTGGGGAGGGCGCTGGACCTCGGCCTGCAGGTGCTGAGCGGCAGAGCCCGGCACCTGGTGCTCGACTTCTCGGAGGCGACGCAGTTCCTGAACATCGGGCCGGGACTGCTGGCCTGGGCACAGGCCCATCTCGGGAAGCGCGGGCGGAAGATGGCAATCGTCCTCCCCGCGGACGAGTCGGTGCTGGAGAGTCTGCCGGTCGATCTCCGCAAGGTCTTCACGGCTTATGACACGCGGGAGGAGGCGATAGAGGCGCTGCTGAAGGGCGAGTGAGGGCCGCTGGCAGCGACTCCGCCCAGGCGATCACGCGGCGCAGGTCGAAGTGGCGGAGGCTCCGCCTACCTCCGCGGACCACCGGGCCTGATGGCCGGAAGCACACTCGATGCGCCGCCCAGCCAGGCGGAGGCGGACTCGATGGGCGGCCTACTTCTCCTCCTCGAGCCCGAAGCCGTCCTCGATCAGCGCAACGATCTCGGCGAGCGCCTGCTTCTCGTCCGGCCCCTCGCATCGGACCTTCAGCTTCGCGCCGGGCCCGACGCCCAGCGATATGACCGAGATGATGGACTTGCCGCTCACCTCGTCGGCGTCCCTGATGATCTTCACGTCGGCGTCGAACTTGTTCGCCAGAGAGACCAGCTTTTCGGCGGGCCTCATGTGAAGGCCGTACTTGTTGGAGAGGATGCACTCAGACTCTGCCGCCACGGGGCCCTCCAGGTGCTAGGTCTCTGATGCCTCGGCCAGGATATCCATGAGCGCAGACGACAGCTTGTGCGGATCGTGCCTGAGGATGCTCCCCCGGTCGACCAGGTCGACCTCGACCAACTTGAAGGGCGGCTCGCCGCCGTTCGAGGAGTAATCGGCGGGTTCGTAGCGCACCGGGGCGTCGCCGTGCGCCTCGAGTTCCTTCAGCTCCTTGCGCGGGAAGCGGCCCGAGTTCGCCAGCACGCAGTCGAGGATCTGGCCGTTCGCGTGCTTCTCCAATGCATCGATGTGGTCCTTGAAGCTGAAGCCGGCCGTCTCGCCCTCGTGGGTCATCACGTTGCAGACGTAGACGGCCTTCGCCTGCGAGCGCCGGATCGCCTCGGGGAGCCCGTCGAGCAGCAGGTTGGGGATCACGCTCGTGTAGAGGCTGCCGGGGCCGAGAACGATGAGGTCGGCCTCGGCTATCGCCTCGAGGATGTCGCGGGCGGCGCGGCCGGGATTGGGTTTCAGCTCCACGCGGTCGATGCGGTTCGTCGACTCGCTGATGAGGCGCTGGCCCGTCGTCTTCGTGCCGTCGACATGCGTGGCGACCAGGAACACCCGTTCGAGCGTCGCCGGCACGACCTTGCCGCGCACCGAGAGGATGTTGTTCGCCTCGCGCACGGCCTCGCCGAAGTCCCCCGTGATGCGCGTGAGCACCGTCAGGAAGAGGTTGCCGAAGGCGTGCCCCTCGAGCTCCGACTCGTTGAAGCGGTAGCCGAGCAGCTTGCCCATGAGCGGCGCCTCCTCGCTGAGAGCGATGAGGCACTTGCGGATATCCCCGGGCGGGGCGATATCGAACTCGCGGCGGAGGCGCCCGGAGCTGCCGCCGTCGTCGGCCACTGAGACGATCGCGGTGATCTCGCGGGTCTTCTCCTTGAGGCCCGTGAGCAGGTTGCTCATGCCGGTCCCGCCGCCGAGCACGACCACCCGCGGGCCGTGAGCCAGCGCCCGTTGCTCGTAGGCGATGTCGAGGAGATCCTTGTGCTGCGAGCTCTTCGAGAGCAGCCCGCCGATGGACTTCATCAGGCGGTAGACGCCCATGAAAAGCGCCAGCGCCCCCAGCACGAACAGGAGCCCGGCCAGCGAGTAGGCGTTGGCCCTGGGCTCGGGCTCGGAGGTGAGAAGCCCGAAGATCAGGCTGGCCGCCCCGGCCGAAGAGAGCAGCGACCCGAAGAAGATCACCAGGATCCAGCGCTTGATCCCGAGGCCCGGATACAGCCATCTAATGGAGCGGAGCACCGCCACCTCCGACCGCCGAGTCCTGCTTGCGCGAGCGGCAGATCGCGGGCGCGATCAGCCGTTGCCAGAGAGCTTCTCGTCCGCCTCCTTGAAGAGGTTGAGGATCTCGTCGACCCCCTTCGCCTCCTTCAGGAAGCGGCAGAAAAGGTCGTCCCGCGCGAGCCTCGCCACGTAGGTCAGCGCCTCCAGGTAGCTCGCCGACGCGTCGCGGCTCGACAGGAAGAGGAATACCAGATGCACCGGCTGGCCATCGAGCGCGGCGAACTCAATGCCCTGCTCCGAATGCGCGAAGGCGCAGACCAGGCCCTTCACGCTGTCGTGCCGGGCGTGGGGGACGGCTATGCCCTTGCCGATCCCCGTGGACCCAAGCTCCTCGCGTTCCTTGAGCGCGCTGATTACGTCGCCCTCGGAGCCCTTCTTGATTTTTCCGGCAGAGACGAGAACGCCGACCAACTCCTTCAGCAGCTCCTCTTTGCCGTTGGCGTGAACTTCATATACGATGACGTCCTGGGTAATGATATCGGTCAGCTTCATTGAGGTCGCATCTCCCGGAGTCGTGTCCCCACCATCTTCCCTCTAACCGCGGCCGCCCGCCGTGCCTAAGCCTCCATGCGCCGCGAACGTCTGGGCCGCTTGGCTTTGAGCTTTGCCTTGTGCTTCTTGAGCTGTCTCTCCATCTTCTCGGTCACGACGTCGACCGCGGCGTACATGTCTTGCTCGGCGGCTTCGGCTACCAGATCCTTGCCTCCCTGGACGGCCACGATGAGCTCCGCTATCTGCGAGTCGTGCTCCACCTTCAGTACTGCCTGGGCCCTCACGATCCCGTTGAAGAACCTGTCCATCCGCTGGAACTTCTCCTGGGCGTAGTCGGTCAAGGCATTGGTGAGTTCAGTGTTCCTGCCCGAGATGCTGAGTTCCAAGGAGAACCCCCTTTCAGCCAGTTTGCGGTAAAAACTCGAAGAAAGGCCCCTCCTTCCCGGCGGCTCCGCCGCCCGTGGTCGCCAACCCGGTCCCGTAAGGATAATAGCACGTCCAACGTTCGCCGTCAATGGCTTTTGGGGTGCGACCGGGCTCCGTGCGGCCAGCTTTTCGACTTGACGAAGGCCCTCCGCGTGGTATTATTCTGCGGTTTCCGACGCAGTGTGCGGCCGTGGCGGAACTGGCAGACGCGCTAGGTTGAGGGCCTAGTGGGGCTTATACCCCGTGGTGGTTCGAATCCACTCGGCCGCACCAGCCCTTCCCCCAGAGCACGACCCTCGCCCTCGCCCGGCGGAGGCCGGTTCGACGTGACCGTTGACAGCCATCGGCGCCAGGCTTATATTCTGACGTGGAGGAGCCCGGATGCCCTTCGCCTGTCCCAAGTGCGGCGCTCAGTTCGACGCGTCCGTCATCGGCTCACCGGCAAGCCTTGACTGCCCGAGCTGCGACTTCCTCTTCACGGCCGCCACAGGGCCCGAGGTGGAAGCGGCCGCGAAGGTCGTCACGCCCAATCTGGGTCGCATCTCGATAGTCGGCTCCGTGGGCGTCGACCGGTACTTCGCCTCCGAGCACATCGAAGGCGACACGATGGCCGAGATCATCCGCGCGCACAATACCAATCCCCGCATGGCGGCGAGGGCGGCCCAGCAGGTGGCCGAGGCGATGGAGGCCGCCTCGGCGAGGGGGGTCTACCACGGCGCGCTCAGCCCCGAGTCGATCATCATCGACAAGCGCGGCATCGCGCGCCTCGTCAACCTGGGTGTCGGCGCCTCGCCGTCGGTGCCACACGGGCGGGTCAGCTCCTATACCGCGCCGGAGCGCGTCACCGAGTTCGACGCCCCCGACGTCCGCAGCGAGATCTACTCCCTGGGCGCGACGCTCTACGAGATGCTCACCGGGTGGCCGCCCTTCGTGGCCGCCGGCGAGGCGGAGCTCGCGGCGGCGATCGAGGCGGGCGGGCCCACCCCGCCCAGGCAGCGCAACCCCAAGGTCCATCCGGATCTCGAGAAGATCGTGATGAAGGCCCTTGCCCTCGACCGGGACGACCGGCACAGGACGTTCCACGAGCTCGCCGTCGACCTGCACAAGCAGGTCTCCTCGGGCGGATCGCGCCAGGCGATGAAGAAGGCCGGGAAGCGGTCCTCGCGCGTGAAGCGTTTATCCCTGCTGCTTCTCCTCCTCGGAGTCTTGGGCGGGGGGGGGTACGCGGGCTGGCGGTATCACCAGCAGCAGCTGACGAAGGGCTTCGAGCAGAAGAAGTCCCACGTCGAGAGCGCCCGGCGGCTTGTCGACGCTGGCAGGTACGGTGACGCAGTGACGCAGTTGCTCCTCGCCAAGGGGATGCCCCATGGCAAGGAGCTCGACGCCGAGATACTGCTGCTCTCGTGCCGCGCGAAGTATCTGGATGATGACTACGACGGGGCGATTGCCGACTGCGCTCGCTTGGCCGGCTCGGGGGCGCCCCTAAGGATGAAGGTCAGGGCGGAGGCGACTGCGGCCGCCGCCACGGCGATGAAGGGCGATCTCGACGGTGCGGCGGCCCGCTTCACGCGCCTGATCGAGGGCGCCGGGAAGACGGAGGCGGGGGTGATCGCCAACGCGCAGATCGCCCTCCTCGAGCGGCTGATCGAGCGCGAGAGCCACGCCGTGGCCTCCCGCGCGGCCCGGCTTTTCACGGCGGGCCGCAGCGACGCCCCGGCCTCGTTCGTCATAAGGGCGGGGCTCCTGGGGGCGGCGGCCGACGAGAGGCGGGGCGAGCCCGTCGAGGCCCACAAGGCCTACTGGCACCTGCTGAGGGATCACCGCGACGACCAGGACTTCAGCGCGACGATCGCCGCGAGGTTCGTCGATCTGACCATGCGCCCCGGGTCGGGCCTGAGCTTCACAGGCGAGCAGGAGAAGACGCTGCGCGGCTTCGCCGAGCCGGCTATCAGGATCGGGCGCAAGCACCTGCGGGAGGGGCGGCTCGAGCAAGCGGACGGCTGGTTCGCCTCGGCGGAGTCGGCGGCGGCAGACGATGAGGAACTGGACGCCCTCGCCAAGGTCATGAGGCTCAGCGTCCTCGTCGCGTCGGGCAAAGTGATCGAGGCCGAGCCGGGCCTGCGGCGGATCCCGTCCCAGTTCCCGGGGGCGGCCCTCGCCCGCGCCGAGTCGAAGCTCGCGCTCGGGCGGGTGCGGCTGGCCGATGGATACGCGGCGGCGGCGAAGAAGCTCTTCGCGCAGATCGAGCGGTCCTGCGCTGGCGACAAGGTGACGCGGCCGGTGGCGGCCATGGCGGCGGCGGCGCTCGGCGACGCCCTCAGGCTCGAGGGCCATCGCGACAAGGCGGCCGAGGCCTACTCCAGGGCCCTGAGCGTCTACGCGGACGAGGTGCCCGCCGTCGTGGAGGCGGTCCTCGGGCTCGGCGAGCTGCGGCACGTCACCAAGGCTCGCGCCGAGGCCCGGAAGATGTGGAAGAAGATACTCGACGACTACTCAGAAGTCGCCTCCACCCGGGCCGTCAACATCGCGCGCATCATGAGGGGCGAGACGCCCGCTGCACGGATCCCGCGGCTGGTCGAGGGCCGTTCGGCCCTCTACGCCGCCGACCTCTACTACTTCGGTGCCCTGAGGCTCGAGCAGGATAACAGCGTCATCGACGCCATGGAGTACTACAGGCGCTCCGCCGAGGCGGGCGGGAAGGCCTACTGGCGGACGGCGCTCGCCCGTAAGAGAGCGAAAGAGCTGGAGAAGTAGCGGTGAGCTCCGCGCAGCCCGTCAGGAGGTGGCAGATCGGCGTTGCCGCCGGGGCGGCGACGGTCGCGGCTTTCAGCCTGTGGGCCAACTGGGCCGGCCTCAGGGCCGACTACTGGCGCTCGAGGCTCGAGCGCTCGGGCGAGCCCCGCGCGGCCGAAGAGCTCCTGGCGACGGGCAGGGCCGGCGAGGACGCCCTCGTCGAAGTGCTCCGGGGTGCTGATTCGGCCGAGGCTCGCACCTCGGCGGCCAGCGCCCTCTCGGGGGCACGCCCGCGGTCGGCGGTCGTGCGCGCGCTGAGCGCGGCGGCGAAGGACCCGTCGAGCGAGGTCCGCCGCTCGGCGGCGGGGGCGCTCGCGGCGCTCGGCGCCCCGGTGGCGCCCGTGGGGGAAGCCGCCGTCACGGATGACGAGCCGCCCGGGGCGGAGTCCGGTGAGGAGAAGAACGGGAGGGACGGTTGAGCTACGCCGAGATGATAAGAGTGGGGCTCTTTCTCGCGGCGCTGATCGCGCTGCCGGTCTTCGACGTCTACCTGGTGTTCCGCTTCTTCGCGCGGGCCAACGCCGAAGGGCCCGACGGGCATCCGCCGCCGCCGACGTGGCTCGACAGCCTGTGGGTCAAGATACTCGCCGGCGCGGCCACGGTGCTCGCGATCACCTGCATCTTCTACGGCCGCTTCGTCGAGCCCGGCTGGGTGGCTACGGAGCAGGTTGCGCTCCAGACGCCCAAGCTCCCGAATGGCGAGAAGTTCCGGATCGTCTTCCTGACCGATCTGCACCTCGAGCCCGGCTCGCGCATAACCGGAACGTCCACCGCCGCCAGCATGCTCGACGCCGATGTCATTCTGCTGGGCGGCGACTACATGAACGTCGACTCCCACGCGATGCGGAAGGCGCTCTTCGACTATGCCAAGGGGCTGAACGCCCGCGAAGGGGTATTCGCCGTCGGCGGCAACTGGGACAGGGGGAGCACGTCGTGGAGCACGATGCTCTCCCGCGCCGGGGTGACGGTTCTCGACGGGAAGACCAGGACCTTCCGCGGGGGCGAGGGCAGGCGGAGCGGCGTCATCGAACTCGTGGGCCTGTCCTTCGCGGCGCCCGCGCCGCTGAAGGACCTGGACCCCGCCGTTCGCGACCGGCGCTACACCATCGTGCTCCACCACTCGCCCGACATCGTCGAGTCGGTGGTGGAGGCCAGGGCCGACCTCTTCCTCTCCGGCCACACCCACGGCGGCCAGGTCTGCCTGCCGCTCTACGGGGCGCTGGTGACGCTCTCTCGCTACGGCAAGAAGTACGAGTCGGGCCTCTTCCGCGAGGGCCCGGATGGCGCGACTGCGGTGTACGTCTCGCGCGGCCTCGGCCAGGAAGGCGGCTGGGTGCCGCGCGTGCGCTTCTGCTGCCGCCCCGAGGTGACCGTCATCGATATCGTGGGGACGGGGGAGTAGGGGGCGGGCCTCGGGCGGGGGATGGGGGGAGCTATGCCGACACGCGCATGGAAGGTCGTCGCATGCGCCTTCGCCGCGGCGGCCCTCTTCGCGGGCTGCGGAGGCCCGGCGCACACGTCCGCAGAGCCGGTCGTCTCGCCGAGCGAGATACTCTCCCGGGCGAAGCGGACCTTTGAGATCCCCGAGTCCCTCAAGCCAACCTTCGAGGCCCTGGACGAGATGCTGGCCCAGCCCGAGGAGAAGATCGACGTCGCCCGCGCCTCGTTCCTCATCGCCAAGGCGGTCTACCCGGAGGTCGACGTCGAGGGCTGCCTCAGGAAGCTGGACGAGATGGCGGCCGAGCTGAGGCCCGCCGTCGCCGCCGCCAGTACCCCCGAGGCGAAGATCAAGGCCATCAGCAGGTACGTTCACCGCGTGAAGGGCCTGCGCGGCACCGGCCGGATGGGCATCCCCCTCGATCTGTCGGAGCCCAATGCCGCAGGTTGGTTGCACGTACTGCTTTCGACGGGCAAGGGGAACTGCGCCGGCATGACGGCGCTGTACCTTGCACTGGGCTATAGGACGGGCGTTCCCCTGCGGCCCGTCATTGCGCCATGGCATGTCTTCGTGCGGTACGAAGCCGCCGGCACCAGGATCAACATTGAGACCACCGACGAGGGCCGCAGCGTGCCGGACATCGCCTACGCGGACCTCACTCAATACTGCTCGCTCGGCCCGGGCACCGCCTACATGAGGCCCCTCTCGAAGAGCGAGTATCTGGCGATCCGGCTCAGCGGCTATGCGAGCTTCGACCACATGGTGTCCGAACGTTGGGGGGAGGCGCTCGCCTACAACGAGAAGGCGCTGGAGCTCTTCGTCTCCTTCCCAGAGATATGGGTGAACCGCGGGGCCTGCCTCAGGGGTCTTGGCAGGCCCGAGGACGCCGTCGCCAGCTACGATCAGGCTTTGAAACTCAACCCGAAGAGCTGCGTAGCGCTCAGCAACCGGGGCAACGCGCTGAAGGACCTGGGACGGTACGAGGAGGCCGCTGAAGACTACCGGAAGGCCCTCCGGATCAAACCCGACTACAGCGCGCCCAGGAACGGCCTAGCGGGAATGCTGAGCGTTCTCGGCCGCACCGTGGCGGCGGCCGACGTGCTCGACGCCGTGAAGACGAGGGATCCCAAGGGCGCCGAGGCCCTCGTGAACAAGGCCACCGCCCTCGGCAACCGGGGCCGGCACGAGGAGGCCCTGCCGCTCTATGACAAGGCGATAGAACTCCTGCCCGATCACCCCGTTGTCTGGGCCAACAAGGGCAATTCCCTCAACGCCTTGGGCCGCTTCAAGGAGGCGGTCGTCTGCTACGACAAAGCGATCGCGATCAAGCCCGACTACGCCAACGCCTGGACCAGTAAGGGGGCCGCGCTCTGCAGGATGGGCAAGATCAAGGAGGGCATGTCCGCCATCGAGAGGTCGGTCGAGTTAGACCCGAATGACCCCCGGACCTGGTTCAACAAGGCGGTGACACACACGAATCTCAAGCAGTACGCCGAGGGGCTGAAGTGCTTTGAGAAGTGCCAGGCCTTGGGTATGAAGCTGCCACCGGGGGCACTGGAGCAGGTGCGCGACCTCGCCCGCGAAGGCCAAGCCGCTCCGAACGACGGGGGCGGCGCCGATTGATGGTCGGCGTAGACCGCTTTCAGCTCCACGCCGGCAGCAGCCTCCCGCTCCCCGGGTTGGGCGCCGAGATCTCGACGAGTCCGACTACCTCCTGCAGCGAGTTCCTCACCGGCGCGAGCACCGTGACGGGGCGCCTCTCGTCGTCGGGGGCGAGCGTGACGACGCCCTTCCCCAGGCACTCGGACATCTCGGGGCGCATGTCGGTCGTCATCGCGCCGAAGCCGTAGTAGCGGTTGAGCGAGCCATTCTGCAGCGCCATGACGAGCCTGTCCGGCATGTCGTCGTACCTGAGCCAGAGCGCCGTCCCCGTCCTGAAGTCGACCAGCCGCTGCACGCGCAGGAGCAGCTTCTTCAGACGCAGGAAGGTCGCGTGGTCGACGTCGAGGTAGTCGCCCGTCATGAAGCGGAACTTCGGGTTGGGGTCCTTGATGTACTTCAGGGACCGCTCGGCGAGGACGCGCGTGGCGTCATCGCCGTCGACGAGCGTGGCGGCGATGCGGCCGAGCTCGAGCAGGTCCTTCTTCACCGCCTTCGCTGTCTTCCCCCTGGCCTTCGTCGCCATCACTGCACCTCCCCCGAGAGCGCCCGCTCTCGCATCTCGGACCACCACTGCGGATCGAGCCCCGCCTGCGCCTCCATGATCGGCTCGTGCTCGGCCCGGAGATTCTCCGAGTCCCAGTCCTCGGTCGGCAGCTCCCTAGCCGCACGCGGCGGGGGGTCCCAGACGTTCTCGATGGGATAGGTGCCGATCAGCTCCTCGCGGAGCGCCTCGATCGAACCCGCCGCCTTCGCCGCGCGGTCGATCAGGTCGATATCCTGTATCCCGTTCCGAAGCACCTTCAGCCTCACCGACGGCACCGGCCCCGCGATCCCGAAGCGCTCGCCCGGGTAGACCACTACGGTCGGGCAGCCGTCGCAGTCGAAGAAGTACGGCTCGGCGTTGCCGCCGCCGGTGGCGTTCCAGGCGCAGAAGCCGGCGAGGTTGCGGACCCAGGTGCGGTAGAGGTTCTCGAGCACGCCCGAGGTGGCCGCCGTGACGGGCGGATACGAGCCGTAGTTCCAGACGATGTCGCCGCGCGCGATGACGGGCTTCACCTCTTCCTGATACCAGCGGATGAACCCGCCGCAGACCCACATGTCGACGGCCCCCTCGAGCGAGTTCCACTCGGCCTTCTGCCGCCACGAGGCGTCCATGCGGTATTTCCATCTGACGGGCGAGCCCTTCACCGTGTCGTGGAGGAAGGCGGCCATCTTCTCGTGGTACGGGTCGTCCTTCTCGTACTTGGGCTCGTCGCCGTCCCACTCGTACCAGTGGTAGCGCTTCTTGTGGTTGAAGAAGAACTCGATGAGCGTTCCCGTCCAGCCCTTGGCGCGCAGGTGCTCGTCGAACTGCCGGAGGCCCCGGGTCATCTCGACCTCGTATCCGGACTCCCCCCACCAGAGGTAGTCGGCCGGCCAGTCGGGGTTGAAGGGCGTGTAGATCGCGTGTACCGGCTTCGCGGCGCGGCGCGGCCGGGGCATTCCGGGCGACGCCGCGGCGAAGCACGAACCGTCGAGGAGCGGCCCGTAGTGCGCGTCGTAAAGCGTCCAGTCGGTGACGGCGAGATCGCGGCCCCGGCCCGACGTCTCCGGCCGGTAGATCGGGTCGGCGTCGCCCGAGTGGCCGTAGCCGAGGTTGTGATAGAGGCCGCGGTGCTCGTGGAAAATGCGGTAGCGGTTGTGCAGGACCTCGATCGTTTTCTCCCAGTACTTCGGCGGCCTCTTCGCGCCGCGGAAGCGCTTCGGATACGCCGACGAGCATCCCCGGCAGCCGTAGGAGTTGTGGTCCATCTGGACGCAGGGCTCATCGGGGATGACGAGGTCGAGGAGATCGAGCGCGACCCGCAGCTCCGTCTTCGCCTGGCCCGAGGAGAGAGTGACCTTGCCCTTCACCGTGCCCGGCCCGGCGTCGGCCGGCACGTATACGTCGACCCAGAACTCCTGCACCGTCTGCCCCGGAACGTTGTTGTCCGGGTCGGGCAGCGCGAACGCCTGCCGTGCCTTGACGGGCACGAGGGCGTCCGGCCAGTAGGTGGGCTGCTCGCCCTCCTCTTTCCGCATGTGGTGGTACCACGCCCGGTAGAGATCGACCTCGAGGCCGCCGCCCATCGTCACCTTCAGGCGGTACTCGCCCTCCCCCTCTACGAGCACGCGGAAGCTCGCGTACCCGCCGCGGGCGGCTCGCAGCTCGACGGCTCCCGAAGCCCCGACCACCGAGACCCCGCGTCCCGAGGCGTCCGCGCCCTTGAGCTTTCCGAAGGGGTCGTGGCTCGCCCACTCGTTGACCGCTCTCAGCTTGAAATCGCCCGTCGACATGGCAACCCTCCGGCCGGCCTGTTAGTGCCGGTAGCTATACACCACGCGGCCGGGAGAATAAAGCGAAGAAACTCGGAGGGGGGGAGCGATACTGAAGGGGGGCGGGCGTTCAGTAGAGCTCCGCGCTGCGGACGATGTTCGCCCCCGCGTAGAGTGCGCGGCGTATCTCGCCGCGCAAATTCACCAGCAGATCGCACTCGGCGAGCCACCGGGCTTCCTTGTCGGGCAGTGTACGCTCGCGGAGCGGCTTCACGATGTGCCAGCCCCGGGCGTCCCAGGTCGGCGCCGAGATCGCCCCTATGGCGAGCGAGTAGGCGGCGGCCGAGAGCTCCGCCGAGTAGTCGCCCCTGGCCAGCCACCCGAGCGAGCCCCACCTGAGTTCGGTGCCGTCGCCGTTGACGTTCTTCGCCACGACCTCGAACCTTGCCTTGCCCGACGAGAGGTCCGCGTGGATAGCCTTCATGCGCTCGCCCAGGGCGGCGAGCTCCTCGTCGGTGAGGCGGCGCTCGGTGACGGCGTCGACGGCGCCGAGGAATATGTGCGCGACCTCGCGCTGCCCCCGGCCGTAGCGCGTGGGGGCCTCGGCGAGGGCGGCCGTGATCTTCTCGGGGGTGACGCGCTCGCGGGCCAGCTTGGTGAGCATGGAGTTGAGCCGAAGCTCCTCGACCTTGGCCGGGAAGCTCGAGCCCCGGAGCTCCGGCAGCGCCCTGAAAGTCCCCTTCAGGTACTCCACGTGGAACTTCTCGTCCGCGGGGCCGAGCTCGAGTCCCGCCTTGGCGAAGGCGCGCTCGATAATACGCTTCGAGACGAGGTGGTCCAGGGCCTTCCCGGCCCTCCGCGGCCCGGCCGCGGCGAGGACCTGCCGCGCGAGCATGTGGCGCGTCACGCGCTCGAGGCCCACGATCATGGCCACGTTCTCCGGGAGCTTCGCCGGGTCGCTCACGACCTCGGCCCTGACGACGAGGCCGTCGACGTAACTCCGGGTGGCCCGGGCGGCGCCCTCTTCGAACGGGTCCGCCACGTCCAGGCCCTTGGCGGCCATCAGCCCCTCGGTCAGGAGCATGATCGCCACCTGCCTCCTGAAATCGACCTCCGAGATGTGGACGCCGCGCAGGGCGCGCTCGGCCTCAGGCGCGCCGAAGACGACGTGCGTGCCGGTCATCCTGGATAGCAGTTCCGAGTAGCGCACCTCCAGGTCGCGCCGCTCGACCGTGACGCCCTTCGCACGCGCCTTCGTCTCGACGGCCAGATCACGCAGCAGGTCGTTCGCCGCCTGTCGGGCCACGTTGGGCCAGAGGGAGGTGTAGAGCTTCCCCGGCTCGCGCGGCGGCACGACGTAATCGTAGAACTCGCGCCGGGTGATCTCGTAGCCGTCGACGGTGACCAGGGGGAAAGACAGGTCGGCCCGGCCGGGCCCGCCCAGCCATTCGGCGAGGGCGTCGTCGGCAGGCCCGGAGCGCGCGGTCAGGAGCCCCACTGCGGCGATGACGAGCGCGGCCGCGATCGCCACCGCTGAGAGCGCGATGATGATCCTTCGGACGCTCAAGGGCCGGCCTCCCGCGCCGCAGCTCCGCAATCAGGACGCCTAGAAAAGGATTTCCATCGCGTGGTAAGGACAGACCGTGATGCATATCTCGCAGGCGACGCACTCCTCCTGGTCGAAGGAGACCTCCATGGTGGCGCGGTCGGCCGAAAGCGCCCCGGTCGGGCACTGCGAGACGCAGGCAGTGCAGTGCGTGCAGCGGTCGGGGTGCCACTTGATCTCCTGGGCGAGCATCTCGACGCCGAGGCCCGACTCGCGGCACTCGCTGAGCGTCTTCTCGACGTCGCCGGCCTTGCCGATGAACTCGACGACGAGGCGCCCTTCCTCGTTCGGCCGGATCCGCGCGCGGAGGATGTTCATGTCCACGCTGTACTTGCGGATGAGGCGCGAAGTCACGGGCTGATCGACCAGCCGGTGCGGGTACGTGAGTATCACCTTCTTCTTGGCCATCTCGACCTTCTTCTCTCCCTAGGACTTCGTGGCGACGAGGCCCGAGCCGGGCTTGGCCTCGCCGGGGCCCGGCAGCGGCTGCACAGCCTGCGCGAGCAGGAACTTCCCGTCCGCGATCCACGACTTCAGTGTCTCGGCGATCTCGACGGCCCTGTAATAGCTCGAGAGCCCCGCCGTCACGATCTCCTTGCCGTCCACGGTGATCTTCCCCGACTTCAGGTCCTTGTAGTTCACGTGCGCGAGGGGCTTGGGCTTCCCCGAGGGGTAGTCGGTCGAGTAGTCGACGACCGGCGCCAGTATCTCCTCGTCGCGTACCGCGGCGTGGCGGAGCGTCTCGACGTCGAGGATCGGGATCGGCACCCCCACCCCCACCGCCATCGAGACGCCGTAGCCGACGAGCGACGCGCCACGGAGCCACTCCGCCGACATGCCCTTGAGGTCCCCGCAGACGCCGAGGGTCCCCGATCCGCCCTTGGGGACCCCTCCCTCGGTGCGCTCGGCGTCGGGGGCGTGCTGGGTGCCCTGGGAGTAGACGTGGCCCACGCCGCCGCCGAGGAATATCCGCGTGCCGACGCCTATCGTCCTGTAGAGCGGGTCGCACAGCAGCGGCGAGAGCTGCCCCGCCGAGCAGTAGTTGGCGTTCGCCATCCTCGGCTGCAGGGCGCCCATGTAGGTGTAGATGACCTTCGCGGCGTCGCGGTTGACGGCGACGTTGTAGTTCTGGTAGCAGTTGCGCGGGTTCACCAGCGACGCATCGTTGACCGTCTCGAGCGAGATCATCGCCTCGATCTCTTTGCGCGGGTAGCAGTCGGTGCCGTAGGCCTCGGCGCGGAAGTGGACCTCCCTGCCCGAGACGAGCTCCTCGATCACGTGCGCGCCGCCGTACTTGAACAGCCCCGGATAGACGCGGTTCTCGGGGTCCTCCTCGCAGAGCTCCGTCGCGCCGATGTAGAGGTCGACCGCGGCGACGCCCGCGTAGGCGGGGACGTTGTTCAGCCACGCGCGGCTGAACTTCATACGCGGCGAGGCGTGGCCCGTGCTGATGAAGGCCCCCGACGAGCACATCGGCCCGAAGGTGCCCGTCGTGACGACGTCCACCTCGGCGGCGGCGGCGCCCAGGCCCTTCTCGTCGACGATGCCGATGATCTCCTCGGCCGTGACGACCACCGCCTTTCCGGCGGCGATGCGCTCGTTGATCTGTGCAATCGTCTTCGCCATGTCCTCTCCACGAGGGCCGCTTCAGGGGGGAGAGCAGTATATGGGGCGCCCGGGGGGGCGGTCAAGTCAAATAGGGCGGAGGGCGAGGCAGCGACCCGGCGCGCCCGCAACGGCGCGATATGTGGTATACTTCCGAGGCGGGGACGGGAGGGCGAGGTCGTGGCGGATGAAGCGAACCGAGATAGCGGCGGCCTGAGCGACCGCGAGCGCGTCAACGCCGAGGAGCTCGAGAAGGCGCGGGTGCGGCGCGAGGCCGCCGTCGAGCGCACCCGCGAGAGCCTGCGCAGGAGACGGCGGTTCACCGCGCTCATAGTCGCCGGCGTCGTCCTGATCCTGGCATGCGTGCTGACCTTCGAGCCGTGGCTGAAGCCCCTCCTCTTCCGGAAGGTCATCATGCAGGAGAACGAGACCGCCGCCATCGCCGCCCTCCGCACCTACTGCGGCGCACAGAACATCTTCCATCGCACCGACTACGACAACGACAGGCTGCTCGAGTACTGCGGGCCGGGGCAGCACGGGGTGAAGGAGCACGTCTCCTTCACCCACCTCTACAGCGTCGAGGTGGACGGCACGCCTATCGAGCTCATCCCGAAGGAGTTCGCCCGGGCGAAGTACGGCGCCCCCGGGGCGAAGCCGTACAGCGGCTACTACTTCATCGACCTCGTGAAGGACACCGCCGGCAACCCCTACAACGCCGTTTTCAGCTACGGCCTCTGCGCCTTTCCGGCGGAGTACGGCAGGACGGGGCTTCACACCTTCGTAGTCGACGTGCAGGGCACCGTCTTCCAGGGCGAGTGCGAAGGCAGGCACTTCACCCGGTTTCCATCTTACGAGGAGCTGGGCATCGACGAGACGCAGCTCAGATGGATCATGGAGGAGACCCCGGACTGAGGGTCCCGCCTTACAGCATTTTCCTGAACCCCCTCACGGGGTCCTCGCAGTAGCCGATCGACTCGTAGAACCTGTGGGCGTCATCGCGCGACGCGCTCGAGATCAGCGATATATACGAGCACCCGCGCTCGCGAGCGATGCGCTCGAGCTCGTCCATGAGCCCCCGCCCCACTCCCTTGCCCCGCGCCGACGAGGCGACGACGACGTTCTCGACGTACATGAAGGGCCGGCACTCCCAGACGAGGTCGTTCGCGACCACGCCCATCGCCGTCCCGACGATGCGGCCCGTCCCGTCGCGGGCGGCGAGGAGCACCACGCGCTCGTCCGACTCGATCCCCTCGAACGACCGGCGCATGGCTTCCGGGTCGGCGAGGGAGCCGGTGAGCTCCGCGTAGAGCTGGTTCAGCCCATCGAGGTCGTCGGCGCTGACTCGGTCGAAGGTGATCATGTCGGGCGTGACTCTAGCCCGCGGCGGCGCTCGTGTCAACCCGAGGCGAGCTTCGCGTAGAGCTCCTCGTGCGCGCGGGTGAAGCGCCCGAGCGTGAACTCCTCCTCGACGCGGCGCCGCCCCGCCTCGCCCATGCGGCGGCGGAGAGCGTCGTCGCGCATGAGCTCCACTATGCGCGAGGCGATCTCCTCGGTGGAGTCCGGCGTGACGAGGTGGCCCGTCTCGCCCTCCGTCACGAGGTCGACCGTGCCGGGGATGCGCGTCGCGATGACGGCCAGCCTCGAAGCCATGGCCTCGAGCACGGCGTAGGGCATTCCTTCCCAGAGAGAGCTGAGAACGAACAGGTCGAACGCGGTATAGGTGTCCGACGCGCGCTCGACGTGGCCGGCGAGCTGGAAGTTCCCTTCGATGCCGAGGCGCCCGACCTCGGCGCGGAGCTCCTCCTCCATGGGCCCGTCGCCGATGAGGCAGAAGCGGATCTCCGGGAGCTCGGCCAGCACCAGCGCCGCCGCGCGGATGAAGTTCCGGCAGCCCTTCTGCGGCATGAGGCGGGCCACCATGACGACTATGGGGCCCTCTGCGCCGAGGCCCAGCCGCGAGCGGATCTCGCCCGCCGGGTGAGCGCTCGGGTAGGCCGCGGGGTCAACGCCGTTGGCGATGACCTCGACGCGCTCCGGCGGCAGGAGTCCTGCCTCGACGGTGAGGCGCTTCTGCGACTCCGAGAGCGCGATGATCCGGTCGCAGCGCCGCGCGGCGTAGCGCTCGAGCGCGCGGTAGAACCGTCCTTTCAGGCCGGCATTCCACTGGAAGGCGAAGACGTGGGGGGTGTGGACGACGCTCCCCACGCCGACGGCGCGCGCGGCCAGCCGTCCGAAGAAGCCGCCCTTCGATCCGTGGGTGTGGACGATCTGCGGCGACACAGTCCGGAGCGCGCGCTTCACGCCGCGGTAGCTCCGCCAGTCGGCGAGGGGTGAGATCTCGCGCCGCATCGAGACCGTCTCGACGCGCACGCCCAGCGAGCGGAAGCGCTCCAGGTCCGCGGCGAAGCCCGGCTCGCGATTGGGAGAGACGACGCACGAGAGATCGAACTTGTCGCGGTCGAGGCTGCCGAGCAGCAGATCGAGGTGCTTGCGGGTGCCGCCGGCCGTGGCCTCGAGGATGTGGCAGACGCTGACGCGCGCCATCAGTCGACGCCCCCGGCACCGGCGGACGCCTTGCCGCGGCGGCGGAGCTTCTCGCGCGCCCAGCGGAGCATCTCGCCGAGCTCGCTCAGTCGCAGCACCCGGCACCCGAGGAGGAAGAAGACGAGGCCGGCGGCCGATGCGACGGCCAGCTGCGGGCCTATCCTGGCCGCCAGTCGCATGCCCGTGAGCGTGCCGCAGTGGACCTCAACGAGGCCCTCGTATATCCACTTGAGCTCCCAGGCTATTCCCGCGGTGAAGGTCACGACGGCGAGAAGCCGCGCCAGGAAGCCGAGGGTTTCGCGCAGCCCGAAGGCGGGGATAGTCTTCTTGAGGAAGACGACCAGCAGCACCACCTTGACGTATCGGCTCGCGGTGTAGCCGAGCGCCACGGCCATGATGGCGTCCGACCACGTCAACTTGAGGACCGCGACGGCGTACCAGCTCCAGGCGACCGACGCCGAGCTCATGACGATGCCGATCACCGTCGGCGCGATCATGCGCCTGTCGCTGAAGAACGCCTGCATGATAACGGCCTCTATCGCCTGGGCGGGGAGGACGGCCACGTAGCAGACGTTGGCGAGAGCTGCGAGCCTGATGAATTCGATATCCGCCCTCCCCGACTGGAAGACCGCGCGGAAGAACGGCAGGCTCAGCACCGCCACCCCCGCCGCCATCGGCGCGAAGACGAGAAGCAGCATCCGGCAGGCCTTCGTCAGGAAGCGGCCGAGCTCGGCCTTGTCGTCGCGGTCGACCATTTCGCAGAAGAATGGGAACATCGCGATGGCGACCGAGAAGGGCACGAGACCGTTCACGGCGGTGAATATCTTCCGCCCGTAGGAGTTGGCCGAGAGCACCCCCTCCTCGAGGACGATCATCACGCCGTAGCCGTTGAACATGTCGCGGCCGCGCGCGACGACGACGCCGATGGCGAGCGGCGCCGCCAGTATCAGGTACTTCCTCATCGCGGGCGAGCGGAGCGGCGCGAGCGGCTTCAGCTTCCCCAGCTTGTCGCGGAGCGCCCAGAGATGAGTGCCGACGCGGGCGAAGCCCGCCGCCAGGAGGAAGGCGGCCATGATCTTGGTCGCCGCGGGGCTGGCGCTCCCGGCGGCGAGCGCCGCGGCGAGCACGCCGGCGATGATGCACAGCTTCGACGCCGCCTCGCCGAAGGCGGCGAGGAAGAAGCGCTTGTAGGAGGTCATCACCGCGTAGGTGACGCTCCCGAGGACCAACCCCATGATGGTCGGAGACGACCAGCGGACGAAGAATGTCACGTGGGCCATGCGGCCGGGGTCGAACTCCTTCCGCGTCATCCACGCGAAGAGATTCACCAGCGCGCCCGGGAAGACCATGAGCCCCACGAGGACCAGCGCGATAGCGAGCGCGAAGAGCTTCAGCATCCCCGTTGCCGTCTCCCAGGCCTTCTCCTCCGAGCCCTTGTTCACCTGCTCCATGAAGACGGGGACGAAGGCCGGCACGATCAGCTTCTCGGCGGCGAGGAAGAACTGCATCACCACTGCTTCGAGCGCGAAGAGGAAGCCGTCCGTCAGCGCCGACTGGCCGAAGTAGTGCCACAGGGCCTTGGCCTGGACGATGCCGAACATGAAGAGAAAGATGCGGGCGGCGAAGACCGCCGCCGAGCCCTTGATCATCCTGTCGGCGAGGGACTTCTTCTGAGCCGGGGGCGCGGGGGGCGCGGGGGGCGTGGGGGGCGCGGCCTCCTGCGGGGCGCTGTCGGGGAGGTCGTTCAAGTCGACCGGCGCTCCTTCCACTGCGTCTCGGCCGCTGATGGCCTGAGGTAGACGGGGGCGACGGCGTGCACGTCGGCCCCCCCCGCCCCCCCCGCCGCCTCGCCCGCCGCGAGCATCCTGCGGCCTATTTCGAGCGCGCGGCGCGGCGCGGGCGCCACAGGCCCGTCCGCGAACGACAGCCCCTCGATGTCGTCGCCAAGCGCCTCTCGGCACGCGGCGGCGCCGGTCCCGAAGAGGAGCGTGCCCGGCCGGGCCCTCTCGCCTAGAACCGCCGCGGGCGACACCTGGTCACATGACAGGCGCCTGAGAACCCTCTCCGTGCCTTCCGCGGCCTCCATGGCCGCCGCGGGCTCGAACTCGGCCCAGTAGACCTGGCCCTGCCGGGCGTCGACGACGGGGACCAGCCGGGCGCGGCTCTCCCGCTCGGCCAGGGCTTCGGCCCCGAGGGCCTCGGCCGCGAGGGCCTCGAGGCTGGATACGCACGCGAGCGGTATCCCGAGCGACCAAGCCAGCGACTTGGCCGCGGCCACTCCGATGCGGAGCCCCGTGTAGCTCCCGGGGCCCACCGAGACGGCGACGCCCGAGAGGTCGCGCGCAGAGGCGCCGGCCTCGGCGAGCAGATCGCTTACCGCGGGGAAGAGCCCGACGCAGTGGCGGCGGCCCTCGCCGAATAGCCTCTCGACGAGGTCTCCCCCGGGCTCGCTCGCCCCCAGGGCCGCGCCACCGGCGAGCGCGGAGGTCTCGATGGCAAGTATCCAGCTCAAGCTTCGTCCCCGCCGTCTTCGCTCGCGACCTCGGCTGCGGCCATGTCGCGGCCGGCCTTCGGGAGGGCCCTGTTGGAGAAGAAGCACTCGAAGACCGCCATGGCCAGCACCGCCGCCAGGAAGGCGTCCCAGAGCTTGACCCCCTCGCGGATGCGCGAGACGAGGTCCGATACCTGGCCGAGGCCGGCGCGGCCGGAGCCTGCGTCGCCGCCCACACTCGCGACGAAGAACTCGCTCGAGCACCCGTTGAAGAGCTTCTCCACCTCGTCGACCCTCATGGGCGTCAGGTCCGATTCGGCGGCGTCGACGTTGACGGCGTAGGCGAGCTCCTCGGTTGGGGCGGTCTTCACGTGGACCTCGTATATGCCCGGCAGCTCCGCGGGCGGATAGCCCTTCTCGCCCTCGGGCGCGGGGTGAGTGGTCTCGGTGGTGCGGCCGGCGGGATCGGTGACGGCGAGCGAGACGGCGCCCTCGCGCTTGGGGAAGTCGAATGGCAGCGGCGATCCGGTCGTGGTCGCGGTGGAGCTCGCCTCTCGGTGCGCCGCGTAGTAGACCATCGAGCGCACCAGCGGCACGAAGACGTTCCCACGCTTGGCGAGGTTTGACCAGCTCGCGTCCGGCGGCATTGCCATCAGCAGCACCTTGCCGCGGCCCGAGTCGCCGGCCGCCATGATCGCCGAGCCGTCGTCGGCGCGCATGAGCCAGATGCCGGACGAGCCGTACTCGACGTCGAGTCGCAGGCGCTTGCGCAGCATCACCGAGCCCAGGGCGCTCCTGTCGAGCGACTTCAGTATCCGCGTGACGCGGTGGACGGGGTCGATCTCCGAGAGGCGGCAGATGACCGGGCCGGCCGACGCGCCGTCGAGCCCGCCGATGACGGCCGGCAGTATCGCCTCCTCGCCCTTGCCGAGGTGCCGGCGGAAGCCCTGCGCGTCGAAGCCCTCGCCCGGGGCGATGATGAGCCCGCCGCCGCCCCAGACGTACTCGCGGAGCCGCCGCGCGGTCAGCCCGTCCATCTGCTGGAGCCCCAGCAGGAATACCGCGTCGTACTCGCTCAGCGTCGCCTCGGGCAGCTTCGCGGCGGGGATGGTGACCGGGCGGAGCGAGCTCGTCCGCTCGAGCCGGCCCGTGCGCGCCGCGAGGAAGGCCGGGACGAGGTAGTACGCCGGGCGCCCCTCGGCGATGGCGCTCGAGCGCCCCTCGACCAGCAGCACGCGCAGCGTGGCCTCGACCCGCATGGCGAAGTGGCGGCGATTGTCGGCGGCGATCGAGTCCTCGCCTATCTCCACGTAGCCCGAGTGCACGCCGGGCGAGTCGAAGCTGTGGAGGAACGAGACCGACGCCATGGCCTCCGGCGCGATGGAGACCGAGCGCTCGGCCTTCGCCTCGGCGCCGGCGTGGAACGTCACGCGCTTGCGCACCGGGCGCGCGGAGTAGTTCCGGATCTTCGCCTCGATGGTGACGGGCTCGCCGACGAGCGGGCTCGTCGCGCGCAGCGACAGGTGCTCGACTGCGGAGTTGGTGAACTCCGGCTGCGAGCAGTCGATGACCGAGACGACGGGCTCGCGGCCGCCCGTGACCGCGCGGCGCAGCTTCGCCGCGTCGACGTTCCAGCCGCGGCGCTGCGCGTCGGTGATGATGTAAACCTCGCGGTTCGGCGTCTTCTGCGTGCCGACGACGCCCATCGCCTCCACGACGCGCCCGCCGAGAGCGCCCCCCGAGTGGCCCGGCACGGCCGAGCGCACCGCGTCCGCCGCCCCCTGCTGGTCGAGCGAGAGCTTCCGGAGCCTCTCGGGCGTGTCGCCGTCCGAGAAGATGACCGCGACGAAGTGCGACGCCTTCAGCCCGCCGATCACCTCGAGCGCGGCCTCCTTCGCCGCGGCGAAGCGGGGCACGCCGTTGTGCTCGCAGGACATCGAGTACGAGTTGTCGAGCACGATCACCGCGCTCGTCGGTGCGTCCGCGGCCAGCATCCCCGCGCCCTTCATGAAGGGTTTCGCCAGCGCCACCGAGAGCAGCACCAGCAGCGAGACGCGCAGCAGCAGCAGCAGCAGGTCCTGTAGCCGCTTGCGCCGGGCGGTGCGCTTCTGCGAGCTCGCGAGGAACTTCAGGCTCGGCCACTCGACGGGCTTGGAGCGCTTGTGGGCCAGCAGGTGTATCGCGATGGGGATGCCGGCCGCGAGCGCGCCCACCAGAAACAGGGGATTGAGCAGCGTGAACAAGCTCTCCGGCCCCCTAGCCCGACATCATCTGCCCGCGCCGCGCGAGGTACGCGCTCAGCATGATGTCGAAGGGCGTCGACGTGTCGACGGGCACGTACTCCATCCCGCCCTCCGAGCACTCGCGCTTGTAGCGCGACGCGAACTCGTCCATCTGTCGCAGGTACTCCTCGCGGACGAAGCGCGGATCGACCTGCATGCGGGCGCCCGTCTCCATGTCCACGAAGTCGGTGAGCTGGCGGAACGGGAAGTCGCGCTCGGCGTGGTCGAGGACGTGGAAGATGATCACCTCGTGCTTCTTGTGGCGGAAGTGGTGCAGCGCGCGCAGCACCTCGCGCTCGTCGTCCAAGAGGTCCGAGATGATCACCACCAGCGACCGCCGCTGCATGTTCGACGCGAGGTCGTGGAAGGTCTTGGCCATGTCGGTGCGCTTCTCGGCGCGGATCTCCTCGAGCGTCTGCATGATGACCGACAGGTGCGCCGAGGCGCCGCGCGGCGGCACGAAGCGCTCGAGCGCGTCGGAGAAGGCGGCCAGCCCCACCGAGTCCTGCTGGCGGATCATGAGATACGCCAGGCACCCGGCCGTCATGCAGCCGTACTCGAGCTTGGTCATCTCGCCCGACTTGAAGCCCATCGAGGCCGAGCAGTCGAGCAGGATGTAGCAGCGGACGTTCGTCTCGTCCTCGAAGAGCTTGACGAACAGCCTGTCCGAGCGCCCCCAGGCCTTCCAGTCGATGTGGCGGAGCTCGTCCCCCGGCGCGTACTGCCTGTGCTCGGCGAACTCGACCGAGAAGCCGTGATACGGCGACTTGTGCAGCCCCGTGATGAAGCCCTCGACGACGCCCTTGGCCACGAGGTTGATCCGGCCGAGCCGCGCGAGCGCCGCCGGGTCGAGGTATTTGTACTTCGCCACGTAACGCCCTCCGTGCCGGGATTATATCCGCCTGCAGGGAGCGGGGTCAAGGGGGGGCGAGGCAGCGACCCGGCGCGCCCAGGTCGTCGGGGCGGCGTAGCCGCACGACGGACCTGCGCCGGGAGCGATACTGGGCGCGGCCCGCGCCGGGGACATGATACTGGCCGCGAGCTTTCGGTGCCGCGAGGCCCTCCTTCGAGAGCGGCGGCCCGCGCTCATGCGACGGCGGCTTTCGTGTCCCCGTCCGGCCGCGTCGCGGCGCGAGCCCGGTGGGAGGGGGTTGGGGGTGGGGGGGCGCCCGCCGTTATCATCATGACCTGCCCGCACCGCCCTTGACTTGGCGATACGCAGGTCGTATGCTGCTTGTTCACTGGATGGGTGCATGAGATGAACTGGAACGAGATCAGAACCCAGAGCGATGCCGATGCCCTCATGGAGCTCTTCGGAGATTTTCACGACGGATGCATACGTGAAGCACACTTCTGGACCGACCACTGGGTCTCAAGCGATATGTCGATGTCCTGTCCAGGAAGCCTGGACAACCGCGTCCGTTTTCTCGTCCAGCGACAGTCTAAGAGCCCGGCCGCCATCGAGCTCCTCTTTGAGGAAGTCACGAGGTTCAACCTCGTCCCCACGCCGGGCAACTGCGACACGATAATCTTCGCCGCCACGTTGCTGGTACAGGACGGCAGTGTCTATTGGTCGCCCCGGGGGGGATGGTCACCCGATTCACCTGAACGGGATGAAGGCACCTGGATCTCGGCGAAGAGGCTTCGCTGGCGCGAAGTTGACTGGCTCGGCGAAGCACTTCACTATGGACCGAGGGACGAGGATTAGCGCATTACCAGCGGATGCAGCTTAGCTCATCCCCGCAACGTTGGCTGTGAGAAGAGAATGAATAGAGCCCATCTGCTCACACTTGCGGCCCTACTGACCGGTTGTGCCGGCCCGCACACATGCCCCAAGCGGGTCATCCACGTGGTGGATCTGGAATCTGCACTTAATAACCAGGGCCCTGTTCACTACAGGGTCTTCTTCGACGGTGGGCCCTGCTGCCCCGACCACAGTATCGGCCCCGGTTTCAGGAAGCCGTTCAGAAAGCAGGTTCTGGACTTCCTCGGCGCGGCTTTTCCGGGCCGGGAGTTGATCGAAACAGAAGAGCCGCCTTCGGGCGTCTACTTGATCGAGGTGGAGTTCCGACTGAGCGAGTCTGCCGAAGCGGTGAAGCCGGGCGCTTGGCCGGGCCTGATATCTGTCATTGCCAGCAGGGAAACGGCAGGCCGGCCACTACGAACCGAGATTGGCTACTGGCGTACACGCGTTGTGTTTGGCTCGCACGAGGCGATCCGAGCGGAACTCAAGGTGCTGCTGGACGACTTCGCAGAGAAGCTCAGGGAGTCATTAGACGACCCACCTGACCATCCGACGGAGCGATAGCGGCTTCATCCCCCTGACGTCAGGCAGAGGATAGCAGATGGAACAGCCGGACGGAACGCCGACGTGGGCCCCCAGGGTGACCAAGAGGGAGATCCGGCGGCTCTACGAGACGGACGCCAGGGGCATCTACGACGATGACCTCATCGACGAAGTGGGCTACGGCCTGCTCGCCAGGTGCGAGAGCTTCATCGACGCCAACGAGGCCAGGGCGGGGAAGGCGCGCTGCCCGCGCTGCTCTTCGATAGTCGAGCACGGATGCCGCAAGGAAGACGTGCTTCGCTGCGACTGCGGCTGGGAGCTGACATGGGGGGCGTACTTCAAGACCATACAGCACGTGCAGCTGAGCGGCGCCGAGGCGGTGCTCGACCAGTTCCGCTCGTTCGTGACGGCGTTCCCGTCGGCCAGGACTGCGCGGGAGAAGGTCCTTCTCATCGACCGCCTGATCCACGGCTTCCACTGGTACCTCAAGAGCGGGGTGACGCGCCCCGTGGCCGTCAATCTCATCGAAGGCCGCCTGAGTGACGTCGTCGCGTTCCTGGACGATCTGACCTACGGCGACCAGAGCACGCCGGGCACGCGAGATAACTTCGCGGAATGGGACAAGAACATCGAGGCGAACCGGAACTGGTACCGCTCCAGGCGCGACGGAGCCAAGTAGAGGCCACAGTACGCTCTCATTTGCCCTCATATTATCGGACGCCAAAGGGCTCGAAACGCCGAATCTCTGCACCTAGTGCAATGGCCCCGACACGCGATCCGGCGGGCACTAGTCTGGTATATTCGCCCGGCCGGAAAAGAAATTTCAGGCGGCGTAAAACCCCATGAAATAAGGACTTAGCTGCCTCGATATCCCCTGGGCGCAATCATGTTTTCTGGCTGCACGCCCGGTGTGGGGTCAAGGATCGGGCTCCATTCGGCCCAGCGCCGCGATTTATGAAACCCACCTTCGAGTAAACCGCACCTGCGCCTGCGAATTCGCAGTCCATCGGGCTCCGGGGAATAAAAACGGCATAGGGTGAGAGGGGAAGATTTTTTGGGGCCCTCTCGGCGAGGAGGCGCGAAGAAAAGTGTTACCTAAATGCCACACCCTAGAAGAGAGGGACATGTACGTCCGTGCCTGTGAGCACAAGGGGCCGACCGGAGAGCCGATTTTCCTGACACGCCGCAGCGCCCGGTGGCGCCGTTACGTGTCCCCCTTTTCTTGGCGGAGGCGAAGGTCATGAGCTAGCAGCACCGGGCGCAACGGCCGAGCCAGGCGCCGTGCCTTGGCGGAGT
>Ga0272441_10001372_pt1 | contig 51940 bp, 34 predicted proteins | sample SSMProp6N_FD_193582 | JGI IMG/M metagenome (GOLD analysis project Ga0272441, IMG submission 193582) | Marine sediment archaeal communities from Little Sippewissett salt marsh, Falmouth, MA, United States - SSM-Prop-6N | ecosystem: Environmental > Aquatic > Marine > Wetlands > Sediment ...
GGCCCGCAACGCCCTCAACATCCCCTCGAACCACGACTCCCAGCGGTCAAAACCAGTTCACTAAGACCTCAAAGCTCGAACCGTGAAACATCCGGGTTTATTCATGATAAAGATTTTTTTTGTTATCCCTATACTGCATGATTTAGAATTTCCGGTCATTTAAGATCCTTCCGGTACCACACGTACACCCTTCCGTCTTCAGCACCGGCAGCGAGGTCGGGCCGTTTATCACCGTCAAAGTCCTCAACCCAGACCGCGCATTTATGGACATCCAGATTTATGTACTTACCGTCTTGGGTACGAATAAGTTCAGGTCGATTGAATACGGGGTTCTCACTGGTCCCCACATTGCGGAACCAGAACGCAGTCGCCCTACGCGGCAGTCCCGGATGGATGATCGGCCCCTGCGAATGGTGGATTCCGCCAATCAGATCCTGTCTGCCGTCCCCGTCCCAGTCTGCTGCAAAGAAGACATTCCGGCCCCATAGACCGTTATGACCGCAGCCGATAATCGCATCTCCGTTTTTGTATTGAAGCAGGTCACCGCTGCGAAGAACAGCCGGATTCTTTTCATCACGATCAAAAAACTGAAGAAGCCCCTGCCAGTTGAGTACCACCAGCGTATCTGCGTCCCAAAGCGCTGGTCTTGAACGCCAGGCTCCATGAAAGGCTTTGCCGTCCAGCATCAACGGGGTTGGCGCTGCGAGTTTTAAATTTTTCTTAGCGCCATCATTTCGGTACCAGAGATAGTCAGACTTAATGTCGTTGGTAATGATATCAATATCCCCGTCCCCGTCCCAGTCCACGGTCAACGGATTTAAATATCCCCATCCGGCCTCACCCGGTCCCTGGATTGAGCCTGTCGCTCCGCCCTTATGAAGAATGGTCTTCCCCTCAGCTTTAAGTCGCTTTCCGGAGAGGTATACGTAGGAGTGCTTCTTCCCGGATGCGTTTTCAAATAGCCAGAGAAAACCGGCGGAATCGCCGGCCACAATATCAAGGTCTCCGTCACTGTCCATATCCGCGAAGCAGGGAACTGCAAGTGTCTCCACGCAAAGCCAGGCGCCACCGTGATAACGCAGCGGTTCCATCTCATGCCATTTACCGTCATGATAGTCAATCCACCAGACCACCGCAGCACTACCGGAAAGCAGCAGTTCTTCTTCACCGTCGTTGTCAATATCAAACGGCACCATACACTTGACGAGGTAGCCTTTAAGGGGACTACAGTCAAGTTCCACAGGCTCTCCCGTGAAGCTTCCTCCCTTGCCCTTGACATAAACGAGGTGATGAATCCGCTCGAACATCAGCAAGTCCCGCTCACCATCACGGTCCATGTCCATCAGTGTTGCACACCCTCCTCTGGGAAAAATCGACACCTTCCGGAGCAGTTCAAGGTTAGAAAAAGCGGGCTTCTTTGGTGTGCCGACATTGCGCAGACGAAAAATCGAATAATCCGTATTCCCACCCCGCCATTTGCCACTTGCATCGTACCCCCGCCCCAAATCACCCGGATATAATCCTGGACCGTTATAGGCCATGGGCCAATTGCTATCCCAGGGACTCCGGCCGTTGAGACGGTATGCTGAACCCTTCATCACATACGCGATCAGATCAATGAGGCCCGTCTTGGGATTCTTCACCAAGTCAAGCGAAAGCCATCCTCCACAGATATCCTTCAAGGATTTTCCATTGCATCTGATAATTTCAGGTTCGTCGTTGAAAACTGGCTTTCCGTTCTGCAGGTTTGCCCGGTACAGCTTCAACTCGCCGCGGTGCTTTTCCCGTTCCTTTCTCCAGGTTGGATACCCGTAAATCAACAGATCCAGTTCATTGTCCGAACGAGTGAGAGCCGGACTTGCTCCAGTTATTTTAAGATGTGTTAAGTTGACCGGGGGCAAGTAGATCGGAATCTTACGGGTCAGCGACTGATCTTCTTTAAACAGATAAATTCCACGGCCCAGAAGGTTGGGATTAGGTATCAGCAGAATATCCCGTCCACCGTCTCCGTCCCAGTCCACAACGGTCATGGTGCAATTTAGCCCCTTTGCCACATCAGCATACTGATCTGTGCGAAGCAAAACCGGATTCCCGGACTTCGCAACCAGCGGATGACCGGATTTCTCAGCAGCGTGTATTACCGAAAAAAAACCAACAACAATTAACACGCTAAGATGTAATGAGTGTTCTTTTATCATTTTTTCTCCTTTACGCCCAGTGCCGTAAGCGGTACGGACGACATCCAGATATCCTCTTTGCCCATGGAATAGAGGATAAAGAGCTTGCCGTCATTAACCAGACACGAGGGATACTGGGCACCGCCTCCACGACCCAGAACTTCGCTCTTCGGGACACGCCATTGCTGCTGGCCGCAGCGCAGCGCATACGCTCGCTCAAAAAGGTACCCGTCGCGGCTGACTGCTACCATCAACGGATCACGATCATAGTGATGAACCTTGTCCGCGTTATCGAATTCAGGTGCCATAAAATTACCAACCAACAGAATGGTCCCATCTTCGAGAGTTGTGTTATGAGGCTCGCTGGGCGAGTCGGGGATGTCGGTCGGGACGGCGGTGTTCCAGTGCCGGCCGTCGGGGGAGACCGCGGCGTACATGCGGTGCGAATAGCTGTCGTCCCGAAGCAGCATCATCCGCTTTCCGTCGGCCGTCCGGTAGACGACCGGTTCGCAGAGCCGCTTAGTGTCCGCGCCGGCCGGCATCGTTCCGCCCGGGGCCGGGGAGACCCGGCGCACTTCCGCCTGGACCGCTTCGAGCACGCGGCCCACCTCCGAATCCGACGGGTCGGCGAGGGGAAACGCGAGACGGCCGGGTGCCGGCAGGTTCGTGCCGAGCGGGATCGCCGGGCCCACATTCCCGCTGCCGGAAGAGACTTCCCGGCACAGGTCGCTGAGGGCACTGCGGGCCCGGAAGGGGTGCGCCGCATCCCGCCGGTCGGCGCGCTCGGTGCGGGCCGGGTTCTCGAAGCCCGCGTTTTCATACAGGAGCACCACGGCGTAGAGCTTTCCTCCGGCAGTGACCCAGTGCTTCGCGGTCAGGACCAGGCCCTTTTCCTCGCTGGGAAGCACTCCCTGGGCCGGGGGGAAGAGCTCCCGCGCCGGTGTCCAGTTGGCGCCGTCACACGAAGTAGAGTACAGGACCCGCTGCCCGGGGCCGTCCTCGCCGTGGGGGTGGTTGCTCCACATGGCGTAGAAGACACCCTCGTGCACCGCGAGCTGGCTGTGGTGGTTGTAGGCCCCGGCCTCGCGTTCGCCGGCGTAGAGCAGCGTGTGTTCCGCTCCTTCGAGAACCGTGAACCCGGCGCCCGCCTTCTCCGGGGCCGGCCGGCCGCAGTCCCACATGTGCCGGACCGGTGTTCCGTTGGGCCTCTTCGCGCCCGACACCGGCGCGGGCAGCGAACCTATCGGCACGCGGGTCAGGCCGATCTGCTCCTTGCCGATACTGTAGACCACCCAGATGGAATCACCGAGCGTCACCGCCTGGAAGTACTGCGGACCGCCGCCCTTGTATATCCCGTCGTCGCTCTTACCGCGGGCGTTGTGCATCAGCAGCCAGGTCCGATTGAAGGTGCGCCCGTCGTCCGAGAGCGTCAGGTACATGTCGTGGCGCGACTGGTTGTTGCAGATGATCCAGGGCCGACCGTCCGGCAACTCACCGGCTACGGGCATTACGTGACCGTAAAGGTAGGTCGGTACCGCCGGCGGGTAGGGGTCTGCATAGCAGGGCTTCTCGGCGGCGTAGTAGTGCCCGGGATTCGCGAGGTTGTCCCGCACCGCGACCCAGGCCCCGTCGGGGCGGTAGTACTCGGTGTGATGCGCCAGGCCGTCGGTGCCGTCCGCGGTCAACCGCATGGTCCCCGGCGCATAGCTGCGTTCGCGCTCGCGCTCGAACATCTCGACGCGCCCGCCGAGGATGTCGTTGCGCATCCACTCCGGGGCGCGGTCGAACGGTTCGGCGCTCGCGTACGGTTCGACCAGTGTGACTACGTCCTTGAAGCGGCCCGGCGTCACCTCGATTCGCGTGAGGGGTGCGCTTCGGGCGTAGAGCGGCGAGACGGGACGCATGCCGCCTTCGTCGAGCTCCCACTGCTGCACGAAGCTGCACCCGAGATCCCAGAACACGCCGCGCGTGAAGCCCTTCGCGTGATTCGTTTCGTCGGACCAGTGTGCGGCGGGCACCGGCGCGCCGTAGAAGCCGTGGTACTTCACGTCGTCGGTCATGCCGTGTACGGCCGCCACGCGGCCGGTCACGTAGAGGCGGCGGTTGATCACCCTTACGTGCGCAGCGACGTAGCCTTCGTAGATGGTGTCCGGGTCGTGGTGACGCGGGCGACGGCGCACCGGCATCGCCGCGGGCGCAGCTTCCACCAGGGTCTCGTCTCCGCCCCACTCGATCGTGCGACCGCCCTCGCGGATCCGGCCGACCCTGGCCAGCAGCCGCTGGCCGGGGCCGTTCTCGTCCCTGCTGTGCTGCGTCCAGTAGACGATGAAACGGTCCTCGAAGAGGGCGATCTTCTGGTGGTGGCTGTAGGTGCCGTGGCGCAGGCTCTCGTAGCGGCCGTCCCCGCCCTCTTCGAGATTGCACGCGCTGGGCAGCGGGTCGTAGAGGAGCGTATGCGTGACGCCGTCGAGCGGCGTCAGTCCCAGACCGGTCTTCTCGGGGTCAAAGTCTTCGGGGGGAATCCAGTTGAGCGGCGGGTGACCGGCGGCGGTATTCACGGGCATTGTCCTTTCGCTTGCGTCCAGAAGTGAGGAACCCTCCCGGCGCATCGATCAGGTGCCTTGATCATCCATCACACGAATCTCGGCAATGACAGACCATAAGGCTGTCATTTCCCTATCCTGGCAAGCACCGCCAGCACATTCACGGGCGAACCGTCACTTCGAAACACGATCGTATTGACACCCGGCCTGAGCATGTCCACCATCCTGTCCACGTCGGCAGGTGTGATCCTTCGCTTTCCCTTGCTGAGTGCTGCAAATAGATCCGAGCAGTCCTGGTTGTAGGTTACCCGGTAAGGCATCCGTGCTGCGTTTCGATCATTCACTTCCGCTTCCTCCAGTTCGAGTCCTGGCTCCGAACTGCCGTTTCGCTGCTCACCTGCGGCAGCACTTGCGGAACATCTCGGCGGTGCTGCGCAACGCGACCGGGGCGCCGTATGCCTGGTAGGTCTCGCCCTCGAGGGAGGTCTTGAACATGTGATGCGCGCGGCGGAAATCCACGCCGCGTTCGCTCTCGATGCGGTTGGCACAGGCCTCCATGGCGGCGCAGGCTTCCTCCAGGCCGCGAAGGTTGTCCTCGGTCTCTTCCTCCAGGCAGACGGCCGAGGCCCGCGCGGCCACGGCGGTCAGCCGAACCGCCTCGATCATCAGGATCGCATCGCCGAAGCAGGTCTCGAGGTAGTCGCAGTCTTCGCCGGCCAGGTCCGCGCGAACGCTCTCGATCTCCACCAGCGCCTCGCGCGCGGCGGCCTCGGCCTCGTTGCTGTCGCGCAGGAACTCCTCGAGTTCCACGCCGCGGGCGCCGACCTGCCAGGGGCGCATCTCCGGGCAGGTCAGTTCGTCCCAGAGCTTTTCCACCAGCAGTTCCCCGGGCCGGGCGAAGAGACCCCAGGCGCGCAGGTCGCTGCCGGGCTTCCATGCAGCGGTCATCAACGCGCTGTGATCGATCAGGGGCTGGCGGCCGGCGCTGAGCCCCTTGAGGATAATCGTCTCGCTCTTCTTCAGAGCCGAAGCCACCGCGGGCGCTGCTGCGGCGCCGAAGCGGCGGGTGCACCACTCGGTCCAGAGGTCGTCTGCGGGCCGCGCCGGTTCCCACCATGCCTCGCTCGACGCCACGACCTGAATTCCGTTCACGTCCTCGAGGGTGCGCAGCGGCGTGAGTGCCTGCGCGTTGAGACGAAGAAACGCGAACTCCGCTCCCCGTTCGACGCACGCCTGCGCCGACAGGACGTTCGGCTCCGGATAGGCGGTCGGCAGCGCGCCGGCACCGTAGTATTCACCGTCTGTGCATACTATGGACATGCCCCAGCGTCGCGCCGTCACCTTCTCGAGGATATCGTCGGCCACGTGGCCCATCACCGGCGAGTGCGGCCAGGTGTTGTTCTGCCACTTGTGGTCCTCCACGACCAGGACGTCGGGGTGGCGCTCGAGGATCTCGTGCATCAGGCGGATCTGTCGTGCGGGAATGCCGCTGACGTGCGTCCAGAACATCAGCGTCTTGCCGTGTTCCCCGCAGGCCCGGGTCAGGCCCCTGAGGTACGCCTCGAACGCGCGACCGCAGGCCTGATCGTCCCTGCAGGGGAACATGCTGACCGCTTTACCCCAGAACCACTCGCACTCCAGCGAGTGAAAGAGCAGCGCCCCCACCTGGGGCATGTGCGTGAAGAGCGCCGCGGCAAGGTCGTGGCTGGTCTCTTCGATCGCCGCCTCCAGGCCCGGCAGGGACGCCTTGCCGTCGTAGTGCGCGCGAACCTGCTCCATGGTGAACTGCGGCGGAATGAAGGCCTGGTGCTTCAGGGCGATGTCCAGCCCGAAGCTCCTGATCCAGTCGAACATCTGCAGGAACGCGGGCAGCTTGAAGCGGTCAACCTCGACCCCGTCCTCCGTCAGGCTCAGCGGCAGCGTCTGGCGCCCGATCGAGGCCCCCTGCGTCGGCGTGAAGGACATGAGCACACCGTTGAGCCCCAGTCCCGGCAGGTCCTCGATGTCCCGGTTGAACCAGTCCGGCCGGCACACGTCGCTCCAGACGTTGCCTGCGGTGGTGAGGGCGTAGCGCGCGCGCAGCAGCGGCCTGCGCCGCACCGCCCACTCGCTCACCGGCCTGCACAGTTCCAGGCAGTCGGCGATGTGGTACAGCGCGTAGAGCCGGGCGCGTTCGGTGGCCGCCGCTATCGAAACCCTGCCGGGAGCCTCGCGCTCAACAGCAACGGCCCATGCGTCATCTTCCAACTCGTTGCCGGTCTCGCGGGCGATCTCGCCCAGGGCCACGACCCAGTCGTAGGACGAAAGCAGCGGGTCGTCCTGCGCCCGGCCGTGGAGCACGTCCACGGCTTGAGGAGACTTGCCTTCGATCCGCTCCATGCCACGCCGGAGTATCGGCGAAGTCACCACAGGTGCGAGCAGCGCACCCTTGCCGAGTCGATTGCCCATTCGGTCCTTCCTTCCCCGTTGCCGGTGGCCAAGCGCCTGTTCCCGAGTCGAAGGCCCGGGTGTCCGCGGCCGGCCCGGGCCCGGGCCAGGCCGGCGCCCGCAACCCGGAGCCCCTCGCGATCCGTCGTCTCCGGCGTGATGCCATTGGCCCTGCTCATTCGTGTCCGGAAGCCGGCCCGTCGGCCGTCCGGATCGACACCTCCCGCACGAACTCGTTCAGCTGGACCTTGGCGTCCTCCAGGCTGGTCCGGGGCCGGCCGTTGAGCGTGAGGCCCTCGATCGTCACCCGCTGGACGAGGTGATCGGCGTCGAGTCCCGCCAGCCTGGAGGCGGGCATCTCCGGCGCGGTCACGCTGATGTTCTCGAAGCGCACGTCCTCGATCCGGCCACGCTCTTCATCCGCGGAGACGTAGCCGATCCTGTTTGCCACCGAGATCAGCAGCGGCAGGAAGCCGTCGGCGGACTCCGTGTAGGGCTCGTCCCGGGACCTGACGATCTGCGGGCGAGGCGGCCGGTCATCGAGTTCCACCCGGATGTCGCGGTAGACGATGTCCCGGCAGAGCGCGCGGTCGGAGTTTTGCACGCTCAACACCGAACCGCAGATGTTGTGGATGAGATCGCAATCCTCGAAGACCACGTCGTGGATCTCGTCCGCCTGGGTCCTGGCGCCGACCTCCAGGGGCCGGCCCCAGTCGCACCAGATCACACAGCGGCGCACCCGGATGTGGTCGCAGACGTCCGGGGGGCAGGCGTAGGTCGCGAAGCGCCGCTGCAGTTCGGCGTAGGTGCCCTCGACGCCGTCGATCCTGAAGCGACGATCCATGTGGCTCCCGCCCGCCATGCGCATGCGGAAGACCCACGGGCCGAAGTACTCGTAGCCCTTGACGCAGACCGAGTCGTCGAAGGTGCGCAGGAAGCTGTCTTCCAGGCTGCAGTCCCGGCAGTTGCCGAAGTCCACACCGTCGGTGTTGTAACGCCAGTTGCCGATCAGCTTGATGTTGCGGATGTGCACGCCGTGACAGGCCAGCGGTATGAGGTTGAAGACCGGGGCGTCGCGAAGCGTGATCCCCTCGATGTGCACGTTCCGGCAGTCGTGGAGACACACCAGCCCGGTGAGACGCGGAAGCTCGCGGTCGAACCTGCTCCCGTCCAGGATCCCGCGGCCGCGGACGGCGATGTCCCGGGCCCCTTCCGCCAGGATCGCGCCGTAGACCACGGCGCCCGCCGCGATGTAGACCGTCTGCCCGCTCTCGACACGGATCAGGCCCGCGCAGTGCACGCCGGGGCCGAAGTAGAGAACGTTCGGATCCCCGGGAGCCGGCGCCGCCTCCTCCGGCGGGTCCGCGAAGAGGTGCAGCGCGCGCTGGGCGCCGTTAACCTCCAGCGTGTACTGCCCGGGCCTCTCTATCGCGAAAGAAATCTCGTCGCCGTTGACCCGGGGCGTGATGCCGGCGGAGGCCGGGCGCACGCGAACGCTCCTGACCGGACGGGTGCTGCGTGCGGTCAGTTCCACCGGGGCCTGCATCTCCCACCCGGCGAAGGAAGCCATCTCGGTTTCCGACAGCGGGCGTTGCCAGTCCCGAAGGTATGCGTTCACCGGGCGGGCCGAGACGCGAGCCGCGTGGGTGAACGCCGGTCGGCCGTCTACGGTCAGTTCGAAGTCCGTCGCCGGCACCTCTTCGGGCGGCGCGGGGTAGACAAGGGGGTGAACCTGTTCTTCATTCATGACGATCGTCCCGACACTGCCGGGACGTCCTTGCCGCCCCGGAAGAGCTCGTCGTCCACCAGGGGGGCCCCGTCGCGGACCTTGAAGTAGACCTCCTCGCCGGTGGGCTCGGGGAACTCGTGGAGGCGCAGCATCAGGTCGGGCTCGTCGTGCGGGTCGCTCCCCGGGCTCCAGGCCCTTGCGCGGCAGGTCGGCTTGTCGAGCACCCCGCGGTCGTCGCGCTCCGCGGTCTCGATGCTGGCCGGGTCCAGGGTGATGTCGCGCAGGATCATCTCCTCCGGCAGGCCGTTCAGCTCGCGGCTGAGGCAGTAGACCAGCGGCCCGCGCATCACCGCAACACGGCCGGACTGCAGCTGTCTGCCCCGCACCAGTCGCCAGCACATGGGCAGGCGGACGTCGATGCGGTCACCGGCTTCCCAGCGACGCGATACTCGCGCACCGGCCGGTTCGCCGTTGACCGTCACGGAAGCGCCCTCGCACCAGGCGGGAATCCGCAGCGCAACGCTGAACCCGGCCGGACCGCTGATTTCTTCGAAAGTGATTGAGGAGGTCTCTACTGCCGGGTATTCCGTGACCTGCCGCAGCCGGACGGTCGTACCGGGAACGGCTTCGACCTCGGCCTCGGAGGCCTCGAAGAGGTTGACGACCAGGCCCTGCCCGTCGCGGTAGTAGATGTGCTCCGGCAGGCGGACGACTCCCCTGCGGAAATTGTTGGGGCAGCAGTAGGTGTCGCGGTGGTAGTACTCGCGCCGGCCCGAGGGCGGGCTGAAGTAGCGCAGGCGCCGGCCCTCCGGTTCCTGCGCGCAGAAGAGCGAGTTGTAGATCATCCGCTCCATCCAGTCGCCCCAGCCGAGTTCGCCGGTGTGCTGCAGCAGCGCCTCGGTGAGCCAGATGCCGTAGACGGTGGTGCAGGTCTCGCCGGTCATGCCGGTGCAAAGCTGGGTGTCTTCCCAGCCCTCAACGTTGCCGGAAGCTCCCGTAATCAGCATCCCGGTCTTGGCCGGGTCGCGCAGCAGTGCGACCACCTTGCGGGGCATGACCGTGAGCCGCTCGTCGGGCTCGACTTCGTTGAGCCTGAGTTGAGCCATGCAGCGTTCGTAGAGGCGGTAGACGTGGACGATGGCGTGGCGCTCCGCCGCCTCGCCGCCCTGGGGCCTGTTGCGGTCGCCGTGCCCGCCCTTCCAGACTTCCTGGTTCCAGTCCAGGAGCGAGGCGTTCTGGATGGTCCACTGCTTGCCGCCTCGCTGGTTGGCGATAAACTCCAGGAGCTTGCGGTCGCCGCCGGCGCGGAAGAGCGCCAGGAACCCCTCGTTGATCCCCAGCGGCGTGAACGAGGGACTCGGCGGGCGTTTCGACCAGTTCTCCGTGACGTAGGCGGCCAGATCGCGTGCGGCGGCGAGTGATGACTCGCGGCCGTTGAGCCGGTAATCCTCAGTGAACCCCAAGACCAGGTAGACCGCGTCGTGCAGGCAGAACTCCGTGAATAGGGGGCACTTCCCGGGGTCATCGGGATAGACGCCGATGTAGCCGTTGGCGTGCTGGATCTCGACCAGCCTCTGAACCAGGCGCCCGGTCGCGTCCTGGACGGCGGGGTCCTGCGAGTAGAAGGCCATGCGGGCCAGCGCGTCGAGCAAACCGCCCGAACCCACGAAGATGCCCTGCTCCTGCTCTTCGCGGCCCTTGGGGCCCGTATCCTCGAGCCGGGCGTAGGGGGCGAGGAAGTCGCCCTCCACGTCCAGGGCCATGGCGTTCTTGTGTATGGCCAGGTCCAGCCGGGTGCCGATGTGGCCGGTGGCGTGAATCTTGCCCGGTGCGAAAGAGGAAATCCGCCTGCCGCCCGCGAGACCGGCTTCTCCTTCAGGATTGCGCGGCGCCCGGTCCGCATCGCGAACGACCGGGCAGCTGCCCTCGCAGACGATCAGGTCGTCCAGCCACAGCGCCAACTGGCCTTCTTCGCCCTCGGGCAGCTCGAAGCCGATCCGGGCGACGCCCTCTTCCAGACCCTCCGCGATGAGGGCGTGCCCCGCCGGATGGTCATCGGCGTAGAGGCAGGCGGTCTTCTCCCGCGGCTCGAGGCCCAGGGAGAACCGTCGCCAGACCCGCATCGGCAGCGTGTGGCCGGTCTCCTCCCCGTTGAGGAGGACCCGGCCCTCCTTGCCGGCGATCTCCATCGCGACAGGCGCCTTGCCGGAGGGCGTCTGGAGCCACACCCGGAAACCCGGCTCCCTTCCGGAGTAGACGCAGTCAATCATCGTGCGGACGCCACGGAAGAACGTCGCCATCCGGAACGAGACGGACACCGCGCTGCCCGCGTCGAGTTCCAGGGCGCGCGAGACGCCCATGCTGCCGCGCGGTCCCTGGAACTTGATCAGGTGCAGGCAGCTCTCGGCCGTGCCCTCGAAGCTGCCGCCCACGCCGGCCATGGTCTTCTCCGCATTTGAGGTCGGCAGATCCCCGGTTGGGTTCCAACCTGCTGGCAACTCTCCCGGATTCTCGAACAAGTCCTCAGAGAGCTTCTTGCGGTACTCGGGTTCCGACATGTCGTGCCTTTCAACGTATTGAGGCGGCAGCGCCGCCGGTGTAAGGGTCTGCTATCGCGATTCGGGCAGCGGCGCGAATTCCCAGTCGTCCCGGTAGGACTCGAAATGCGCGTTGAGCAGGCCCTCCCGCGAGTACGCGCTGCGCTCTTCCACCTTGCTCACCGCCCCGTCGAGGATCTCGCGCTCGACGGGCGGCCTGGGGATCGGGCCGTTCAGCGCCGGGTCGGCGGTCTCCTCCCGGATCCGACGCAGGCGTTCGGTCAGCTCGCGCTGGACCGCCTGGTGTTCCTCCCGGCCCGCGAGGTTCACGCGTTCGGTCGGGTCCTCGAGCAGGTCGTAGAGCTCGAACTCGGGGCGCGGGCGGAGGTGGTCGTTCCCGTAGTCGCGGCGCGTCAGGCTGCCTTCGCTGTCGGCCAGCAGTATCGCGGGGCCGGGAAGCAGGTTGTGAATCAGCTTGTGGCGCCCGGTGCGTATGGCGCGCTTGGGGTCGGTTGCGTGCACGTTGGCCTCCGCGAAGACCTCGGTACGCTCCGCGTATTCGCGTTCCTGCAGCAGGGGCAGGAACGATCTTCCCTGGATGTCGTCGGGGATCTCCGCGCCCGCGGCCTCCAGGACGGTCGGGCAGAGGTCGACGTTGCCGATCATCTCGTCCAGCACCCGGCTGCCCTTGAAGCCCCGCGGCCAGCGCACCAGCAACGACGTGTTGATGCCGGCGTCGTAGAGCGTTCCCTTGGCGCGGGGGAACGGCGAGCCGTGATCGGTGGTGAAGATCACCAGCGTGTTTTCGGCGAGCCCCGACTCCTCCAGGGCATCGAGAATCGTGCCGACGCCCGCGTCCATGTCGCGCACGCAACCGTCGTAGTGCGAAAGGTCCTCCCGCGCGGCGGGGGTGTCGGCCAGCCATCCGGGGAGGCTGACCTTCGCGGGGTCTTCGGGCTCGTAGCCCTGGTCGAAGGGGCGGTGCACCTCGAAGAAGCCGGTGCGCAGATAGAACGGCGCGGGGTTCCCGGCCCGTGCCTCGAGGAACCCGGCCACGCGCGGGGCCACCTTCCGGCAGCGCCCACCGGCCATGTCCGCGCTCCCGAAGCCGAGGTCCGGAATGCGCTCCTCGCTGGCCTCGTGCTGGTAGCCCAGCAGGAAGGTCTCGTAGCCCGCCTTGCCCAGCGCTTTGGCGATGGTCGTGTTCGAGGCGGGCAACTCCCAGCCCAGGTTGACGTTGCCCATCAGGCCGTTGACGTGGGTGTACTTGCCGGTGTACATCGCCCCGCGGCTCGGGGAGCAGAAAGGCGCGGTCGCGAAACTCCTGGTGAAGCGCACGCCGCCGCCGGCCAGCGCGTCCAGGTTCGGCGAGTTCACGGAATCGTACCCGTAACAGCCCAATCGGGTTCCCAGGTCGTGCATGGTCAGGATGAGGACGTTGGGACGGTCGTCGTTCGTCTTTGAAACGTTGCTGGCGCCTGGCTGGTTGCTCACGGGCCTTCCTTTCAGGTGGGTGCGCTTCCCCCTCCGGGTCGGGGAAACACGCTCTTGAGCAGTTCGTGGAAAACGCCTGCGGCGACCCGGTCCGGGTGGTTGATGCCGTTGCCCAGCAGGGTCTCATAAGGGATCCCGTAGCGGGGCAGGTCCTTCCAGATACCGTAGGCGTCGAGACAGATCAGGTCTTCCTCGCAACAGAACTCGACTATCCGCTCCTCGGCGTGGGGCAGCAGGGAGGCCCGGCTCTCCGTGTTCATGTTGGAGGTGAACAGTATCGGCTCGGCGTTGCGTTTGCGCAGTTCGGAAACGAAATGGCGGTGATTGGCGAGGAAGGTCTCGTCGTCCATGCCCTTGTCGTTGAGCGCGAAGAGAATCGTAACCGCCGAGGGGTCGTGCGCCAGCACGTCGCGCTGGAAGCGCTCGCGCCCGTAGCTGGAGCTGGTCCCCCCGATGGCGGCGTTGAACGTTTCCGTGCGCTTCCCGGGGAAGCCGCGCGCCAGGTACGATGCGAAGCGGCGCGTGTAACGCCATTCGGGATCGACGTCGCCCCCCTGGGTGACGCTGTCGCCGAAGTAGACCAGCCGGAAGTCCCCTTCCGCCCGGAACCGCCTCTCGAGGCGCTCCCGGGCGGCAGGACTGGCCAGTACGTGCGGTTCGTAGTCGATGGCCTTTGGCCAGATCGGCGACCCGGCGACGTTCCCGGCCTCGGGCGGCGTGCCCCCCGGCATGCGCGCGGCGGGGTCCGGGCGCAAAGGGTAGTTCACCAGCCTGGCGTATTCGGGACGCGTGATCGCGTAGATCGCGGACTCGTCCAGGTCGTCCCGGAATCGCAGGTAGATCCTGGCGATACCCTGCCAGCCTTCGGGAAGCGCCGGCCAGCGCGGGCAGACCAGCGCTTCGGCGCCGGCGAACAGGCGGAGCTCGCCGCCCCTGGCGGCCAGGACGTCCACGCGCTGCAGGCGCATCTCGTAGTCCAGGCTGAACCCCGGCGCGGACTTCCATCGGTCGGCAAGATTGATGCCGCACAGGTGCGGTACCAGATCATAGTCCTCGCGCCGCACCAGGAGTTGCCGCTCGCCGCCGGGACCGGCGGCGCGGAGTCGCAGACTGTCCTCGATCAAGCTGCCGGGTACGGTGTAGACGCGTCCCGGGTCGACGCGGCTCTTCAGGGGTGCGAGGTCCCACATAGAGGGAATCGCCGGCGAGTTGTGCTCGTTCTCTACGCGGACCCGGCTGAGCGGCGGGACGCGAATCTCGCGAGACCGCCCGTCGTCGTCGTTCTCCATGAGCAGTCTGCCCGGCCCTTCGGCGGGGCCGACCCGGTAACCCAGGATTGTCCGCTTCATGGCTGCCGCCGATTGCGCGAAGGTTGCCGGCAGGCAGGCCGCGGGAGACGTGACACTCGCTTCTCCAGCCTTTCCGGAGCGCCTGAGGCTCGTGACGCTCAGTCTCGGTCTAACGGCTGCATGAAAATCGTCGGCGCACGCGAAGTGTTTTCAATGGAAGTTTTTGCCGGCGCATGGCGCCGCTGCGCTCACCGTGCTAGGGATCGATACCGAGCGTCGCGCGCAACTCGCTGGCGATCAGGGCGTTACGCAGGCCTGCGGCGGTGCGCGATCGGGCCGGGGTGCTCGTTGCACCGCTGCGAAAAGGACGGGAGCCGAGCCCGGCACTGCGGCTGTGTTGGTCCGTTCAGGCGGGAAGTTCGTAGACGGCGCGCCCGGCTTGCCGCGCCGGGTCAGGACCCGGCCAGGATCTCCGAGGGCCGGCGTTGCCTGGCGGTATCGGGACGCGCGGGAAGTTGCCGGCGGCCAGGCGGTGACAGACGCGCTGCGGCCGGGCGGTAGGCCGGGACCGCCTTGGTCAGCACGGCTGCTATTTCCTGCGCGACGGCACCGTCGGCCGCAATGGCTTCGAGGCGCAGCAGGTGCGAGTCGAGCTCTGCCGCCGGATCGTCGTCTGAGACCGCGGCCATTATCCCGGGGTGGTCGGTGGCCTTGAGCTCCTCGTGGGTGTACCACAGCTCCTCGTGGAGCTTCTCGCCGGGGCGCAGGCCGGTGTAGGCGATCTCGATGTCCCGGTCGGGTTCGTACCCGGCCAGGCGGATCATCTCGCGGGCGAGGTCGTCGATCCGGACCGGGTCGCCCATCTCCAGGACGTAGACGCGCGATCGCTCGCCGGTGCCCCCGGCGGTCAGCACCAGGCCGGCGGCCTCCGGGATGCTCATGAAGTAACGGGTTACCTCGCGGTCGGTGACCGTAACCGGGCCGCCCGCGGCGATCTGCCGCCTGAAGAGCGGTACCACGCTGCCGTCGCTGTCCAGCACGTTGCCGAAACGCACGGTGACGAACTCGGTGTCGCCGCGACCGGCCGCCTCCCGGCAGACCATTTCGGCAACGCGCTTGGTGCAGCCCATCACGCTGCTGGGTCGCACGGCCTTGTCGGTGCTTATCAGCACGAAGCGGTTCACGCCGGCGTCCACCGCGCAATCAGCCAGGTTCCTGGTGCCGAGGATGTTGTTGGTGACCGCCGCCGCGGCGTTGGCCTCCAGCAGGGGCACGTGCTTGTAGGCCGCCGCGTGCAGGACGATCTCGGGCGCGTGGCGGGCCAGGGCCCGGCGGACGGCGTGCCTGTCGCGAACGTCGCCGAGGACCGGCACGACCTCGGTGGGCGCGCCGGCCTCCTTCAGTTCCTGGCTGAGGTGGTAGAGGTTGCTCTCGCTGATCTCGAAGAGCACCAGCCGGGCCGGCTCGAGGAAGGCCAGCTGGCGGCAGAGCTCCGAGCCGATGGATCCGCCCGCGCCGGTGACCATCACCGTCCTGCCGGCGTAGCAGGCGCGGAGCAGTTCGAGGTCGGGGGTGCCCTGCTCCCGGCCCAGGAGGTCGCGGGCGTCCACCTCGCGGGTCTGGTTCACGGTGGCGGCCCCGCTGAGGATGTCCCCCAGGCGTGGGACGATCCGGACCACCGCGCCGGCGGACTGGCCCTGTTCCAGGACCCGCTGCACCAGCTTGCGCGGGGCGGAGGCAACCGCGATTATCACCTTGCGGGCCGCGTGCCGGCGGATGGCCGCGGGCAGGTCGGCGATGGAGCCTTCCACCGGGATCCCGTGCAGCAGGCTGCCGTGCCTGGTCTTGTCGTCGTCCAGGTAGCAGACCGGGATCAGCCCCGATTTGGGGTTCATCTGCAGCTGGCGGCCCACCTGCTGGCCGGCCTCGCCGGCGCCGACGATGATCGCCCGGCGGGCGTCGCGGCGCATCCCCGGCCAGAACTCGCGGCGGGCGCGATCGGCGAAACGCAGCCCGCCGGTCAGCGCCAGGGTGGCCAGCAGGTCCGCCAGGACGGCGCCCGGCGGGATCACGCCGACCAGCGGGGTGAGCGTCACTGCCGGCAGCAGCAGCGCCGAGGCGAAGCCCGCCCCCAGGCAGATCTTGACCGCGTCGCGAAACCCCGCGCAGGCCCAGTAGACGCGGTAGACCCTGGCCGCGCGGTAGGAGAGCATCTTCAGGACGACCGCGGCCGAAACCGCGGCCACGAAGGTGCCGGGACGAATCGGGCCGTAGCCGGCCAGCGGGGCGAGCGCCGGCGCCAGCAGCAGCGACAGGGCCGAGCTCAGGGCGAAAATAGCGGCGTCAACGAAGAACAGGCTGCCTTGGATACGCGGATTCACGGCTTCCTTCCGGGCGACCTCTCGCGCCATTTACGGATCTGACACTGCATTCAGTATGCGGCCCGCGCCCCGCAACCTGCATCCTGCGCGGGGCGCCGTTTGTTCAGAAACGAAGGCCGACTTCCAGGAACAGGCCCTGCCGGCTGCTCTTGAGCAGGGCGAGATCGTCGGAACTCACGCCGTCCTGATCGTGATCGCCGGAATCGGCGCGCAGCAGCTGCCACTCGTATCCGAGACCGACGGTCAGGTGGCGTCCCACCCGCCGGAAGACTCCCACCGAACCACCAATGCCGTACCCCTGGTTCGACTCCTGGTCGAAGTCCCAGGCGCCCTCCAGCTTCCCATCGGCATCCAGCGTGGCCCACGGGATGAGCGCCGCCTCCCCGGTCAGGAACCAGTGGCGGGCCTCCGCGGACTCACCGTAGGTATCGCCCAGGCACCACAGGCCCCGCAGCCCGACCTGAACGGCGAGCCAGTCGACTTCGTACTCGAAGTCGCCCAGCGGCGTGTCGCAGTCGAACTCCTCTTTCCAGCTGCGCAGTCCCGCGAAGGCCTCCAGGTAACTGCTGGCCATGTCGTGACTCGGGGCTGCCGGGGATGACCGGCCCGCCAGCACGAACACGGCGTTGAACTCCATCAGGCCGAGCTCGGCCTCGCAGTCCATGTCGCCGTTCAGTTCGCCGTCGTCGTCCGAGAGGGTGGTGCCGAATCGCACCTGGCCCCCCACGAAGGGCGCCCTCGGGACGTAGAACCTAGCGTCGAGAACGGCCATCCGGGTGGCTTCGTTGTCGAACTTGAAGGACCCTCCCGGCGAGTCGCTCAGGGTGCGTCCCTCCGCGAACCATATCCTGCCGGTCAGCGAGAGGTTCTCCTCGGATGCGTCCCTCTCCGGGGCCCAGAACCCCCTGCCTTCCTGCTCGCCGCCTCGGGCGCACAGGGCCGACAACACCAGCAAACCACCGATCAAAGTCAAGCGCACGGGCTATCCTCCACACGGTTTCCAGACGACGCGGGCCGGAGCCCCAGCGTCTACCGGGAGTATATCCTCGCGCGCCCGGGGGTCAAGCTGTTGGCGGGCGGTTCGGCCGCGCGGGGCAGGCCGCCGGTGCGCGCGACGGGCCGGACCGCCTCCCCCCGCCGCTTCCCGCCCGTGGACTCCGTTTCCCCGGCGCGCCCCTGCTTCGCCCTGCTTCCTGCGAGGACAGCATGCGCCTGTGCGCCTGCATCCCCTAAGCGGCCAGGTAAGAAGGCGATGCGGCATGACCGAGATCCAGCGCCGTGGTGCCGTTGCCTCCTGCGGGAATCGGGGCGGACTCCGGGCTGCGCCTGCTTGAAAGCCGCGCTGTGGGGCCTATACTCGCCGTCCGGTGGTTTGCCGGTCGAAAAGATATTCGCGCGCTGGAGGTGTTGACTTGAACTCGTTCCCGGTCCTCAAGTGGTCCTTCGCCTGTTTCCTGGGGCTCCTGCTGTCGTCTGCGTCGATGGCGGCTCAGCCTTCGCGGGCCGAGATCGAACGCCTCAGGGAGGCCCTCCGCCGGGCGGAGGGCGCCGGTAACGGCGGTCCCGCGACCGGCACGGTCAGGCCGGGGCCGCGCCTGCGGCCTGCCCGGCGCGGCCACGCCGAAGACGGCGACCGCGGCGGCAAGCCCGGGGAAGCGGAAGGCAGGCAGCCGGTTCGGGAGCCGCAGGAGTCCGAGAAGCCCACCGCCTTCCAGCGCTACGTGCGCGGCGAAGACCTGGCGGGGGTCTCCACCGAACTCGCCCACTTCGGCTACGACCTCTTCAAGGGGGGCGGGCGCGAGTTCAGGCCGGTGACGTCGGTGGCTGCCGGGCCGGACTACGTCGTCGGCCCCGGCGACGAAGTCATCGTCAGGATCTGGGGCAAGGTGGAGCTGGAGGCCGCCGCCGAGGTCGATCGCGGCGGCAAGCTGGCCCTGCCCAAGGTCGGCGTGTTCGCGGTGGCCGGCCGGACGCTGGCCCGGGTCCGCAAGGACGTTCGCGCGCGCTACGACAAGGTCTACAAGGACTACCAGCTGGACGTTTCGCTCGGCGAACTCCGCCGTATCGGGGTTTTCGTGGTCGGCCGGGTAAGGAAGCCGGGGCGCTACGCGATCAGTTCGGTGGGAACCGTGCTCAACGCCCTGATGGCTGCCGGCGGGCCGGCCAGCACCGGGTCGCTGCGGGACATCACCGTTCGGCGCAAGGGCAAGGTCGTCGCCACCTTCGACGTCTACGACCTGATGACCGCCGGGCGACGCACCGGCGACATTCGCCTCCAGCCCGAGGATACCGTTTTCGTGGGGGCCTGCGGCCGGCGGGTTGCGGTCGCCGGCGGCGTGCGCAACCCCGCGATCTACGAACTCACCAAGGCGGAGATGACCCTCACGAAGCTGCTGGCCCTGGCCGGCGGCCTGGAGCCCACCGCGGCCAGGGACCGCGTCCAGATCGAACGCATCGGCGACGGGGGCAAGGTCCGGCTCGAAGAGATCGACCTGGCCCGGGCCGGGGGCGACTTCGCCCTTTCGGACGGCGACGTGGTGCGGGTATTCTCGGTCATCAGGAAGACCGCCAACGTCGTCTACCTGGCCGGCAACGTGGCCCGGCCCGGCGCCTTCCGTTTCCGCAAGGGCATGCGCGTCAGCGACCTGATCGGAGACCTGCAGATGCTGGTCCCCGAGAAGGCCTGGAGGGCCGGTCGCGCCCCGGTCCAGCTGGATCCGAATACGGGCAAGCCGGTGGAACCCGCAGGTCTCGAAGACGATCGCCGCCGCAAGAGCGGCCGGCGGCCCACTGAACCGAAGTCCCGCGCCGGCAGACGCTCGAAGTCGCGGGACTCCGCGCTGAAGAAAGCGACCGGGCGCGCCGGCCGGGACGGCGAGACCCCCGGCGGGGAGCCGAAGGACGGGGCCGAGGACGATGAAGAGGACGGTGAGTCCGGGGGCAAGCCGGTGCTCTTTCCCGAGCCCTTCTGGAAGCACGCGCTGATCCGGCGGATCAGCCGTCCCCGCCTGGAGGTCAGGTACATTCCCTTCGACCTGGGCAAGGCCCTGCTCGAGAAGAAGCGCGGGTCCGACCCCCTGCTGGCCTCGGGCGACACCGTGATCGTCTTCTCGAAGTGGGACTTCGTGAAGCGCCCCATGGTCCGGATCGGCGGCGCGGTCAACCGCCCCGGGGCCTACGCGTTGACCCCGGGCATGAGCCTGCGCGACCTGGTGGGCATAGCCGGGGGCCTCAAGCCCTACGCCTACCGCAGCGAGGCCGAACTGCTGCGGGTGCACTACGACGAGAAGGGCCAGCGCGAGGAGCGCATGCTCGTGAAGCTGGGCCGGGAACTCGCCGGCAAGGGTGCCGAGAAGCCGCTGGCGCTGCGCGAGCGCGACCACCTCTTCGTGCGCAGCATTCCCGAGCACAAGCCCGCGGCGACGGTGACCCTCGCCGGGGAAGTACGCTTCCCGGGCACCTACCCGGTGCGCAAGGGCGAGAAGCTCAGCAGCCTGATCAGGCGCGCCGGCGGCTACACCGACCAGGCCTACCTGGCCGGTGCCGAGTTCACGCGCGAATCGGTGCGCAAGCTGCAGCAGGAACGCCTGGACCAGATGCTCGCCCGCCTGGAGACCGAGCTCAGCCGCTCCGCGGCGGCCGCCGCCCAGAAGGGCCTCGGCGAAGAGGCGGTCAAGGCCGCCGGCGAACAGGCCGCCTGGCAGACCCGGCTGCTGGGCCAGCTGCGCGCGGCCAAGGCCAAGGGCCGGGTGGTGGTGCGCCTGGCTGCCGTCGACAGCCTCGCCGGCAGCCCCAGCGACCTGGTCCTGGAGAAGGGCGACTTCCTCAGGATCCCCAGGCGGCCGAACACCGTCAACGTGCTGGGCAGCACCCACAACCAGAACGCCTACATCTGGAACGGCAAGGCCACCTACCGCTACTACCTGAAGATGGCCGGCGGCCCCACCAAGTACGCGGACCGCAAGGGGATCTACGTGATCCGGGCAGACGGCAGCGTGGCCAGCCTGCGCCAGGGAGGCCGCGGCGTCCGCTGGGACGCCGAACGCCGCCGCTGGGTCAGCGGGGGCCTCAAGGGCATGCCGCTGCAACCCGGCGACACCATCGTGGTCCCCGAGGAACTGGACCACGTGGCCTGGCTGCGCAACACCAAGGACATAACCCAGATCCTCTACCAGATCGCGGTCGCCACCGGCGTGGTCATCATGGCCTTCTGAGACAGCCCACGTGACCGAGTCCGACTCAACCTCACTATTCTCGCGCAGAGACGCCCGTCTTCGCCCCTGCTCCGCCCGCGGCTACGCGGGGCTGCGCCGCGGGCGGAGTATGAGCGAAAACCGGAGGCTCTGCGCGAGAAGGAAGAGGCTTGTGGCGGTGGCTGCGGGCCTTCTGCTGATGGTGCTGTCGTCGGTGGCGGCGGCCGGCGAGCCGGGGGTGCCCGAGGAGTCCTGGGTCTACCGCGAGCTCGACCGCCTGCGGGCGGCCGGGCTGCTGCAGAGCGGGACCTCAGGCTTCAGACCGCAGAGCCGCACGGAACTCGCGCGCCAGCTCGCCGAGTCCCGGCGGCTCTTCGACGAGCGCCGGGACACGTTCCTGGCGCCGCAACTCCAGCGCCTCGAGGAGCAGTTCGCGGTCGAGCTCGCCGAACGCGAGGACGGCGCCCCCGCCTGTTACCTGCGCCCCATCGACGAGCTGTGCCTGCGCTACACGTTCGTCGACGGCGAGGCCGACGTGCAGAACGAGCGCGGCCGCGACTTCCACGAGGGCAGCAACCTCCGCTTCAGCGCCAGCAGCCGGGGCCGCTGGGGCCCGCTGTCCGGGTACCTGCGCTGGGAGGGCCGCTGGCTGGCCGAAGACGACGAGAATCCCGAGGCGACCGCCGGGCGCGTCGAGGAGGGTTACGTGCGCGTCTCGGCCGGCAGGATGTTCGCCCAGCTCGGGCGGCAGTCGCTGTGGTGGGGCCCGGGGCGGCACGGCAGCCTGATCATGAGCGACAACGCCCGCCCTCTGGACATGCTCCGCGTGGGCACCGCCGAGCCCCTGCTGCTGCCGGGCTTTCTCTCCAGGCTGGGCCCGGTGCGCTTCGAGGGCTTCCTGGCCCGGCTGGAGAAGGACCGCTTCGTCTCGCGGCCCTGGTTCGCCGGCGCGCGGGTGGGCCTGACTCCCTGGCCCTGGCTGGAACTGGGCGCCAGCCGGGTGGTCATCTTCGGCGGCGGCGACCGCTCGATCACCTTCCGGACTGTGGGCGACCTCATCTCCTGGCAGGAGAAGAACAGCTCCAACCAGCCCGGCAACCAGCTGGCCGCCGTCGACTGGCGCCTGACCGTGCCCTGGAGGGCGCAGCCCTTCGAGCTCTACGGCGAACTCGGCGGCGAGGACGAGGGCGGCGGCTTCATCAGCAAGAAGGCGGTACTGGCCGGCGTCTACCTGCCGCGGCTGGGCCCCTGGTCGCTGTTCGACGTGCGCGTGGAGTACGCCGACACGTATTTCGGCGGGCACGGCGGCAAGGACCGCATCTGGTACCGGCACAGCCAGTACCGCTCGGGCTACACCCACCACGGCCGGGTCATGGGCCACCACGCCGGCACCGACGCGAAGGACTGGTACTTCGAGCTGGGAGTTGCCCCCCGCAAAGGTCTGCGCCTGTGGGCCTTCGCGGACTGGGAAGAGCGCGAGCTGTCCTTCGACGACCCCGAGAAGCGCCGCGAGTTCGGCGCGGGCGTGGAGTGGCGCATCGACGAGCACTGGACGGTCACGGCCGGGTGGACCCGCGAGGACGTCGAAAACCTGGGTGCGATCGAAGGCGATGACGAAGACGGAGACCGGCTGGACCTGGTCGTGAGGTGGAAGTTCTAGTGTCCTGTCAAGTCAGCAGTTGTGGGTGTGGTCAGATACATGTTGGGGCCATCGAAATCGGGATCGCTATCGGGATCGGCGGATCATGACACTTGGACACGAAAAGCTGGACGTCTACCGCCTGTCCATAGCCTATGTCGCGTGGGTGTACGATAAGGCCGAGGGGTTGAACGGCGTGCACCGTCCCGCACGAGATCAGTGGCTGCGCGCCAGCCAGTCGATCCCGCTTAACATTGCCGAAGGCAACGGCAAGGCCGCCGAGGCGGACCGGCGGCGGTATTTCGAGATTGCCCGTGGCTCTGCCCTTGAGTGCGCCGCCGTTCAGGATGTTCTCGTTGTCGGCAAGGTGCTGGACCGGGGGGAAAGCCGAGGGCGCAAGACGGAGCTCGATCGCATGGCGGCGATGCTCAGCCGTCTGGGTGGAAGGGGGTACCAGGTTCGAGAACAGCAGGAGTTCTACGGGGCCGATCCCGATAGCGACAGCGATTTCGATTTGGAGGGACAAGACGGGGAGCCCCAACCAAGCGTTCCAGGCGACGCTTGAGGGCGCGCCTGAACGCCATTAGTCACATACAACTGCAGACCTGGCGGGACACTAGCAGGCCGTTGAAGAACAACCTGCCGGGGTCAACCGGGCCGTGCCTGCGTTTGAAAAAGCGGGCCCCTGCGAAGAGGATACAAGCGCAGGCGGACAAGACAGATGGAGTTCTGAATGGAAGAACAGCCAGGCGGGACAGGATCCCCCGCAGCCACTTCGCCCCGCGGCGAAGCGCAGGACGGCCCCGACCTCATCGACTATGCCCTGCTGCTCTGGCGGCGCAAGTGGCTGGTGGCCATCTGCGCGGTCGCGGGCGCGGCACTGGGCGCCGCCCACCACTTCCTGGCCACCAGAGAATACCAGGCCACCGCCCTGGTCCTGCCCGCGCAGGACTCCGGCGGCGGCATGGCCGCCAAGCTCGCGGGCCTGGCCGCCGACCTGCCCATCGCCATCCCCGGCGCGGAGAGTCCCTCGGCGCGCTACATCGACATCCTCAAGAGCCGCAAGGTGATGGACGAGCTCATCGCACGCTTCGACCTCCGGAAGCGCTACGGGAGCAGCACGCAGGACGGGGCCAGAAGATTGGCGAAGGGTCACACCCGCTTCGAGATCACCAAGGGCGAGCTGATCTCCGTCTCCGTGGCGGATGAAGATCCCCAGAAGGCCGCCGAGATGGCCAATTACCTCGTAGAGATCCTGGGAAAGACCGACCGCCAGATCAGCGTCGGCAAGGCCGGCCGGCAGCGGCGGTTCCTCGACACGCGACTCGCCGAGGTCGAGAAGGACCTCAAGGCCGCCCAGGGGGCCTGGCGCGCCTTCCAGGAGAAGCACCGGATCGTCCGCGTCGACGAGGGCCTCAAGGCCACCGCCACGGTCCTGGCCCAGCTGGAGGCCGAGCGTACCGCCAAGGAGATCCGATTACAGGTTTTGGAAACGGTCTACACCAAGACCAACCCGGAGGTCGAGATCCTCCGCGCCGAGGTCAAGAAGCTCGGCGAAAAGCTCAAGGAACTGGCCGCCAAGGGGCTGCGCAGCTCGGGAGACGATGGTACCGGCGAGTCGCGCTGGCTCTTCCCGGCCATCGAGAAGGTCCCCGCGCTGGCCCTGGAGCAGATGGACCTCGAGCGCCGCCTGCGCGTCCAGGCCGCGCTCTACAAGCTGCTGGTCACCCAGCGCGAGACCGCGCGGATGGAGGAGGCGCGGGAGAACCCCGAGATGCAGGTGATCTCGGAGGCGGTGGCGCCGGATCGGCCCCGTGGCATGGGGCCGGTCCGCAAGAGCGGGCTGGCTGGGCTGGCGGGCTGCGTGATCGCCGCGGTAGCGGTGTACTTCTCCTGGGTGATCAAGAGCCGGCGCGCTTTGCGTCAGCCAGCGCTGCCTGTTCCGACGGACGCATGATCGCCCGGCGTATTCAGGGCTTCCAGGTTCCAGGGGACAGTGCGGTTTGACCGGCGATCAGGTGCCCACCATCACCAAGGGAACCGACAGCTCAAGCAAATTGCTCGGGAAACTGGTGCCGGCCGGATTCGGCCGGGATGCCTTGGTTCTGGCATCGGGCACAGCTCTCGGGCGTCTGGTGCTCATCACGACGCTTCCGCTCATATCCAGGCTGTACCTGCCCGAGCAGGTCGGACAGTGGCAGATATTCGTTTCGTTGTACCTCGTCCTCGGTCCGCTGGTGTGCATGAGATACGAACAAGCCATCCCCCTGCCGAGGAACGACCGGGACGCCTGCTCGCTCCTGGCAGCCTGCGTTGCCCTGACCGTCCTGGTCGCGTCGGCAATCGCTGTTCTGGTTTTGTCCTTGGGGAACGATTTGCTGCATGTCTTGGGCATTCCCGCAGCTTCCGGGTGGTCCTTGGTGCTTCCTGCGATGGTCTTTCTTCTGGGCGTCGAGCAGAGCAGCAACCAGTGGCTTACCAGGCGCGGTGCGTTCTGGACCATGGCGGCAGGGCGGGTGATACGCCCCGTGGGCGTTTGTGCGGTACCCCTGTGTGCCGCCCTTCTTGGCCGAACCGACACCGTGTTTCTGGTGACGGGTTCCCTGGCGGGTGCGTTGCTTGCCGCCGCATTGCTTGCAGCCTGTGTGCTGGCTCGCGATGGCCGAGGATTGCTGCAAGGCGGTTCGCTGCAGCGGATGCGCCTGCTGGTCACCAGGTACCGAGCCTATCCGTTGTACGTGGTCCCGTACGGGCTGGTCAGTCAGTTCAGCATGAGGCTCATGCTCTTCGTGCTGGGAGCGTACGCTACCCAGGCAGTGGCGGGTTTCTTCGCAATGGCCGTGCAACTGGTCATCATGCCCGTCAGCATGCTTACCGGAGCGCTACGAACCGCGCTCTACCGTAAGACGTCCCGTGACGGGCTGGGAGGGCAACTCGGAGCGTTCGTGACTGCCAGGCTCGAGTGCATCGCCGCCCTGTTGACGCCCCCGGTGTTCTTCTTCCTGCTGCACGGGAAGTCTCTTACGATGCTTGTCCTGGGCCCTCGCTGGCAGTATGCCGGCGACTTTGCAGTGTGGCTGGCCTGTCCGGCATTCGTGCTGTTCTTCACGGCGTGGCTTGATCGCCTGTTCGACGTTGCCGGGCGTCAGCGCCTGGCCGTAGCTCTGCAGGTGGTCTACGACGCGGTGGCCCTCGGGGGTTTCTTCGCCCTGCTGGCGGCGGGAACCGAGCCCAGAGCAGCGGTTGCCCTTTACAGCATCGTAACTGTGGCGTACAACTTGGCTTGGTTGGTGGTGGTTTTCAAGGTGAGCGGCTTTGCACTGGTAGGGCTCAAGCGTCCGGCACTCATTGTGGCACTCATCCCGTGCGCGCTGCTGGCTTTTCACTTGCTGGCCGCCCGCCTGCTGCCGGCAGCCTCGCTTCCTTGGGCAGACGGGAGTGCAGCCGGAGGGCTTGCGTTGACCATGGGCCTTCACTGGCGCGTCAAGCAGGAGCAGCACGCATGAACCTGAGCAAGTGGCTGCGATTCTGGACCGGCCAGACCTCGCCTCTGCACCGCTACGCCAGCGAAGAGCACTACCGTGACTACGGGTCGGAATTGCGTTTGCTGCTGGGCGGCCGGGAGAGGGGAAGGGTTCTCGAAATCGGTTGCGGGAACGGTGCACTGTTCCCTCACTTGGGCTTCGCGTCGGCGGCGGAGTACACGGGTGTAGACTTTTCCGAGTCCATGCTCGAAGAGTTCCGGCAGACCAACCCCGGGGCGCGCTTGGTGTGCGCCCCGGGGCACTCGTACCGGGAAGATCGGCAGTACGACCTGATCTTCTCCAATGGTGTTGTCCAGTACTTCAACCGGAAGATGATGCGGACCCACGTGAACAATGCAGCGCAAATGCTCTCTGCCGAAGGCATGCTCGTTTGTGCGTCTGTGCCCTGGTGCCGCCTGCGCTGGGCCTACTGCCGCGGCGATGCGATGCCCGGCGCGTCGAGACGAAGCGTCTTGGCTTCGCTCAAGGCATACGCGCGCAGGTGCCTTTCCGACCCCATGGGACGCTGGCTGGATGTTGCCGAGTTCCGGGAGTTGGCCTGCGCAAACAGCATGCATGCGGACTTCTGGGGATGCCTGCACTACCCGTACCGTTTCCACGCCAGGATCTTCGCTCCCCAGGCCGATTCTCTGCATCCTCTTCCATACCGGAAGGGCTCGGACGGATCGTGAAGCGCAAGGAGACAGCGACCGCTCGCCGCGAGACTCTTACGCACTGCCTTTTCCAGGAACCGTGGTGGCTGGAAGCCGTGGCTCCCGGGGCCTGGCAAGTCGCCGAAGTCCGCAGGGGCGGGCATCTCGTGGCCAGAATGCCCTACCTGCCCAAGCGCAAGATGGGAATGACTCTGGTGACCGCGCCCAAACTCACTCCGGTCCTGGGGCCCTGTGTCTGCCTCGCCGAGGCTAAGGCAGCCAACCGCCTCTCGCGCGAACACGCGCTTCTCGAAGAACTCCTGCGCCAACTGCCAACCTGTGCTTACAGCTCGATACCGTGTCATCCAAACGTTGCCAACATGCTGCCCTTTCACTGGAACAGTTATGCCTCCGAGGTCCGCTACACCTGCCAGTTGCGAGACCTGTCGGACCCCGATGCGATATGGGCCGGGTTCCGGGAGAACATCAGGCGAGAGGTCCGCAAAGCCGAAAGGCAACTGGATGTGCGGAACGACCTGCCGCTCGAGCGCTTCTGGGCGATCCACGAGAGGACGATTAGGCGCGCTCGAGGGGGCATGCTGTACTCCTTCGGGTTGGTGCGGCGGATCGACGATGCCTGTTCCCGGCGGAATGCCCGGAAGGTCTTCTTCGCGGTAGACGCGCAAGACCGGATCCACGCGGTCAACTACCTGGTCTGGGATGAGCGTTGCGCTTACTACCTGATGGGCGGAAGCGATCCGGAGCTGCGCGGCAGTGGCGCCGTATCCCTGCTCATGTGGCACGCCATCAGGCACGCGGCCAGGACCTCCGCAGTCTTCGACTTCGAGGGATCGATGATAAGACCTATAGAGCGCTTCTTCCGGGCCTTTGGTGGCACACTCACGCCCTACTACCGCGCTGTGCGGATGCACCCGGGCGTGCGGCTCGCCCTGGCCGCGCGGAGCCTATTCGGGGGCAATCTTGGCTAGCGACTCACCAGTCCATCTGCGGCACGGGGGCCTGCGCTACGCCTGGCACCCAATTGCCCTGTTGTCCCGTCCCGAGGCCGAGTACGGCCTGGCGCGGCTCTGGGAGCGCGTGGCAGGAAGCGCGGGGTGGGAAGGCGAGCCGGTCCTGTCCATACCCGCCGCCGACCGTAACGCGGTGCTCGGGATGTTCGAACTGCCCCCCGGCAAGTTGCCGTGGGTCGCCCTGCGAGACGTTCTGCCTGCCAAGGTGGACCTCGGCCTCGACACGGACCGACTTCCGGCACTGTGCCCGGCTGTACCGGGCTCGCCGAGGTTTGACCGCGAATCGTCGCACTTCCCGCTGGACCTCGTCACCATGTGCTTCCTTCTGCTGACGCGATGGGAAGAACGCAACCTGAGCCTGCCCAAGGACGCACGGAACAACACCGCTGAAGCAAGCGCCTTGCCCTCAAGACAGGGTTTCCTGCACCGCCCCGTGCTCGATGAGTGGGCACTTGTGCTGCGCGCTTGGTTCCGGGCGTTGCACCCTGGATGGCGTGCCAAGCCATCGGACTTCAGAGTTCTTCCAACCCACGACATCGACAGATTCTACCGGTATCCCAGCGCGCGTTGCCTGCCCCGCCGCGTGGCGGGCACGGTGCTTCGAACCAAGAGCTTGAAGCAGGCAACCGTCACGGCCCTGGAAGGAGCAAGATCGCTAGGCCACCCTGAAGCTGATCCTGGTCTACGTTTGGTCCGCGAACTTGCGGCGCGCGACGAGCAACTGGGCGTCCGCGGAGTCTTCTTCTTCATGACTGCTGACCGCGGCCCGCACGACGAGGGCTATGACCTGACAAGCACTCCTGCTCAGCGCATACTGGAAGAACTGCGCAAACAAGGACACTCGGTTGGCTGGCATCCAGGATATCGCGCGGCCGAGGACCGCCACGCCTTCTTCGGGGAAGCCGAACGATTCAGGCGCGTCGTTGGCGAGGACGTGGCGCAAGTGAGGATGCACTTTCTGCGCTGGCGGAGCCACACGCTGGACTGGATGCAGGAACTGGGCGTCGCCTCTGACCACTCATGGGGCTTGAACGACCTGATGGGCTTTCGCTGCGGCACCGCCATTCGTTTCGCGCTCTGGGATGGCAACAGCCAAGGGCCCTCGGCTGTGATGGAAACGCCCCTGCTGGTGCAGGACGGGGCCTTCGCGGCAGCCTGGCGTCGGGACCACGATGAAGCCCACCGGGTGGTCGCCCGCATTCGCGCGCGAGCCAAGCGGGTGGGAGGATGCTTCTCGTTCCTGGTCCACAACAACCCGCACTACTGGGAGGTCGACAGGCGCCTTGTGGCGCAGTCTCTTTACGGTGACAACCGGTGAAGGTCAGGGGGGCGGTCTCGTCAGTTCTCGCCCGCTTGAGAGGCGGACCGAAGGGAGCCCGGTGAGGCCCCGCCCGGCCGGCACTTGCGCACTTGGCCCGACCCTGCTGACGGGCCGCTGTGCCACCGTGCTCTTCACAGTGACAACCTTCTTCGTGGGCTTCCTGCCGGTCGAGATCCTCTTCCAGCGACTGGGCGGGCGAACCGTCAAGCTGGCCGTCTGGGCTGCACTGCTGGGGCTTTCGTTTCTCGTGGTTATGGCCCATGCGTGGCACACGATCAGATGGGACCGACTCCGGCGGTTCGTGATCTGCGGCCTCCTGCTCTTCTCGATCTACAGCGCCTTCCAGGCCGGGTTCCGGCCGCCGCCGTTCAGCTGGCAGCAGACGCTCGTAGCGGTAATACTCGTTCCCGTTTTCGCACTGATGGGGCTGGCGGCGGCCCGCCACAAGGCAACCGTCGTGGCCGTCCTGCTGTTCCTCTCCGCAGTCTATGTGTTGAGCGGTGCGGTCGGCCTGTACGCGGGTTACATCGAATTCGGCCAGGGCCGGCTGCCACAGACCATCTTCCCGGCGGACCTCTACGACCACGAGACTGCCGGATACCAGGGAACCAGCCGATACGTCGGCCTCTTCGTGCTCTGCGGCTTCGGCTGGGGATGGTTCCGCTGGAAATCGCTGCTGCTCCGGGCTCTGCTCCTCGCTTCGTGCGGCATGGCGCTGACACTGCTCCTGATTCTCGGCGGCCGGTCGGCCGCCGTCGCCCTGGCCGTAGCACTGACGTTCCTCATGGCGATGAAGTTGAGGCCAGTGGTCACCCGTCTAAAGGTCCGACCCGGCGATGCCGGGTGGTTGGCTTGCATGGGATTCCTGGCCGCCGTGGCCGCATTTGTCGGCTTCAGCTCCGAGTCCCTATTGGTAAACCGGTTCATCTGGATGCTCCAGGAGGGCGGTGCTGCAGAAAGGGGGGTGCTCTTCAGCAGTGCGCTTGGCCTCTGGACCAAAGACGGCCTGACGCTGTTCTTCGGATTGGGACCGCAGGCATTCCCAATGGCCGCCGGCTTCGCGTCGGAAGGGATGTACCCGCATAACTTCATTCTCGAAGCCCTGTGCGAGTACGGCCTTGTGGGCTGCGCTCTGCTCTGCGCCCCCTTGGCTGCGGTCGCTCCGGCGTACGCGGGGAGCCTTCGCCCGGCGGCAAGGCCATCACACGCCGCCTTGGCCCTCGGCGCGATCGGCCTGTTCCTCTTCGTGCAGTTCATGGCCACGGGTAGTCTAGCAAGCCTCTGGCCCCTGGTCTTCCTGTGGACTGCTCTGGTTCCGGAGAGCGGTTGGCCTGGTAGACGGCCCGCAACTCCCCGAGGGAACGTGGGGTTTTGGGGGCCCAGACCCACATTGCAGCCGGATGTCGGGGGGCATTTCAGCACTCAGGACACGCAGGCCGAGCCGTCTTGATCATGAGAATCTGCCACCTGACCTCCGTCCACCCCTGGAACGACACCCGCATCTTCCACAAGATGTGCCGGTCGCTCGCGGAAGCCGGGCACGAAGTGCATTTGGTCGCAGCGGCCGGGCCGGATCTTTCGGACGAGATCGTCGACGGGGTGCGTATCCACTTGATTCCACAACCCCGGAACCGCCTCCAGCGCATGTGGCGCACCACTCGGCGCGTGCTGGACCGCGCGGCTTCGCTGAATGCCGATCTCTACCACTTCCACGACCCCGAGTTCCTGCTCTGGGCCCTGCGCTTTCAGCGGCGGGTGGGAGCGCCGGTTATCTACGACGCGCACGAGGACTACCGGGTGCACATGGCCAAGCCATGGTTGCCCCGGCCCCTGCGCTGGGTGGCCTCGCGCGGTGTCGGCCGGTACGAGGACCGGGTCGTCCCCAGGCTGGCGGGGGTGATTTCGGCCACGCCGCACATCGCCCGGCGGTTTGAGGCGCACCCCAAGGGCGCCGTGGTCCAGAACTTCCCGCGGCTGGAGGAGTTCGCCGCGTGTGACCCCGGCGGGGAGCGCGAGAGGGGGCTTTTCGTTCATGTCGGCGGGGCCTTCACCGCCGCGCGCGGGATAGTCGAGATGATCGAGGCGCTGCCGCACGCCGGGCCCGAGGCCCGGCTGGCCCTCGCCGGGAGATGGAGATCCGAGGAACTCCGCGCAAGGTGCATCAGATTGGCCGGCTGGCCGCAAGTCCGGGAACTTGGATTCCTGCAGCGACCGGCCATGGTTGAGCTCCTATCGCGGTCCCAGGCCGGGGTGGTGCTCTTCCACCCCCTGGAGAACCACGTTCGCGCCCAACCCAACAAGATCTTCGAGTACATGGCCGCGGGGCTGCCGGTGATCGCCAGCGACTTCCCGCTGTGGCGCAAGATCATAGGCGAAGCGGAGTGCGGACTCCTGGTTGATCCACTTGACCCGCGGCAGGTAGGCGATGCGATGCGGGCAATAACGGAGTCTCCGGAGCGGGGAAGGGCCATGGGTGCCTTGGGCCAGAAAAGGGTTGCTGATCTCTACGCATGGCCTCCACAGTTCGCTCGCTTGGCTGCATTCTACGAACGCAGTCCTGGTTGCGTGGTGCGATGATGCTCAGGTCACAAACCGGAACTACCCGGGATTACAGTACCTATTCATGCCAGCGCTTGGCCTTTGCCATGCGCATTAGTCAGCGATAAGGTGGATCGCGTGAAGTGGCAACTCAAGGCGGCAATGATGAACCTGTTCGGCCACGTCCCGGCTGGTGGCCTCTTGTACGGCGCCCTGCAACGCAGTCTCGGGCGGTTGAGTTCCGACCCTTTCAGCAGGACAGCTCAGGCTGCCGAGATGATCAAAATGCTCAAGGATCGCGGTTGCGCGATTTGCGGTTCCAGGTTCCTGGAGGTGGGCACTGGGCACAAACCAATCATTCCGATCATCCTGTGGCTGTGTGGTGCTGAGGAGGTTGTCACGCTGGACTTGCACAGGCGTCTGAACCTGGGTATTACCGCAGACATGATAGCATGTCTTGTAAGAGAACGAGCCCGGTTGCGGCGTTGCCTTGGCGATCACATTGAAAGCGAGAAGGAATTCGACACGCGCATTGAGCGTCTCGCGGCCACATCAAGAGACCTGCATCAGTTCCTTTCTGGAGAAGGCATCAAGTACATGGCGCCATGCGACGCTGCTGCCACTGGTCTTCATGGGCGCTCGTATGACTTCCACTGCTCGTGCACGGTTCTGGAACACGTGCCAGAGAATACTCTGCGCCCGATCCTCGCTGAGGCAAGGCGGTTGCTGAAACCGGGTGGCCGGGCGGTTCATCTGGTAGACCTCAGCGACCATTTCCAGCATGCGGACTCTTCGATTACCCGGATCAACTTCCTCAAGTTCTCTCGAAGGCAGTGGTCTGCTATCGCGTCCAATGAGTTTGGCTACTGCAACCGGTTGAGGGCATCGGATTACGTTCGGCTTCTTACTGAAGCTGGCTGGGTGCTTGAGACACGAGAGGTGCTCGTCGATGACGATGCAATCAAGGCACTCCAGGGGGGGTTCCGCGTGCATCCGGAATACCGGAAGTATGCGGCGGAGGACCTATGCGCCATATCATTGAGATTTGTTGCCAAGAGGCTTGAGGACGGATGACTGTGACCTGTATTCCGACTCCAGTTCCCGGTCAAGCCGCCGATGAGGCAGGCAGTCTGCCCTTTGTCACGGTCATTATCCCGTGCTTGAACGAAGAGAAGTTCATAGAGAAGATGCTGCGCTCCGTCGCCGGCAATGACTATCCTCACGACAGGATGGAAATCCTGGTGATGGATGGAGGCAGTTCGGACGGCACCCCGGACATAGTCGCTCGCGTGGGGCGGGAATTCCCATTCATAAGACTTGAGCCAAACCCCGACAGATTCAAGCCCCATGCCCTGAATAGGGGCATTCGTCTGGCCCGCGGGCAGATAGTCGTGCGCATGGATGCCCACAGCACATATGCAAGGACGTATGTCTCCCGGTCCGTGGCCTTGCTCACGGAGCGCGGGGTCGACAACGTGGGCGGGTTGCGCCATACCGTTGCGACACCAATGAATCTTCTCGGGAAGTGCCTGGCTGAGGTCTACAACAACCGATTTGGAGCGGGCAACGCCACCTACCGGACGGGAGCGGCAACCGAGCGCCTTGTCGACACTGTCTTTGGCGGTTGCTACCGCAGGAAGCTCTTCGAGCGCATAGGATACTTCGACGAGCGATTGCTGCGGGGCCAGGATCGGGAGTTCAACGCGCGCCTTCTCAGACACGGCGGCAAGATACTCTTCTCTCCGCAGATCGAGTGCTGGTACTATGCCAGATCCTCTTTCTTCGGTCATCTGCGATACATGTTTACCGGTGGCGCGGTGCCCTTCGTCTTGAACCGGGTGGTGGGCTACCGTGTGGCCGGGCTGCGCAACCTGGTCCCCTTGTGTTTCCTTGGCGCCCTGGTAGCACCTTTGCCCGCCAGCGTGCACTACCCGACGTGCCTGCTGCTTTCCGGAGCCTTTCTCGGGCTCCATCTGCTTGTAGGGCTGGCGTCGACGGTTCGCGCCTCCGTGAGGTCCAGGTCCCTGGGGATGGCCTTGGTGCTCCCCGCGCTATTCCTCCTTTCTCACCTGGCCTATGGGCTAGGTTCGTTGTGGGGCCTGGTGAAGCCGATTGCCACCAGTGCCCATTGCCGAAGCACTGCGAGCGGCTAGCATGACAGACTTGACGCGATTCACCTTTTATCGCGGCAGAGTCGCGCTTTACGCCGCGCTGCGGGTGCTCGGCATCGGGCGGGGAGCACATGTCGCCGTTCAGGCATTCACGTGTGTGGCGGTGCCGGAGGCGGTGCTGGCCGTCGGCGCCAAACCGGTTTTCGTAGATATCGAGGACACCGGGGTCAACATGGACGCTGCAGACCTCGCAAGGAAGCTGACCCCTCAGACTAAAGCCATCGTCATCCAGCACACCTTTGGGGTCCCCGCTCAGATCGACGCACTTGAGGCGGTCGCCGGGCAGGCAAGCATCCCGATGATCGAAGATTGCTGCCACGCTCTGGACGCGAAGTTCATGGGGAGGCGTGTCGGTTCGATGGGCACCGCGGCGTTCTATTCCTTCGAATGGGGCAAACCCGTTGTGGCCGGCGTTGGCGGATCCCTTGTTGTGAATGATACTGCCCTCTTGAATGGAGTAGCGCTTGAATACGAGCGATTCAGCCCTCCCTCGCTGCCCAGATGCATGCGAATGGAGATGCAGTATCTGGCCCATTCACTCCTGTATAGACCCAGCTGGTTCTGGCCCGTGCGCAGGATCTACAGGCTCCTCGCCAAGCTGGGTGTTGCCGAGGGGAACTATAACCGTATTAACGCTGAAGCACTGTCTTCGGACTTCTTCCGCAAGATGTCCCCGCGTGTGAAGCGCCGGCTGACATCCAAGCTGGCGGCCAGGAACACAGGGCATTCGCTGGCGTTGGCGCGGAAATACGACGGGATGGCTTTACCCCGCAGCATTAGGCGGGTGTCGGTGCCTGAAGACTGCGAACCGGTATTCGCGCGATATCCCCTACTGGCCGAGGGGAAGCAGGACTTGCTCCGCAGGGCTGAGCGGGAGCGGGTCGAACTGGCACAGTGGTATGAGACCCCGGTCCACCCCATCCGCGAGCCCGACTACGGGAGCGTTGGGTACGTGAAGGGAACGTGTCCGGTGGCCGAACGGCGCTGTCGCCAGATCGTAACGCTGCCCGTGAACATGCGCACATCTGATGACTTCGTGTCCAGGGTCCAACGCCTCTTGGGAAGCCATGGTTAGCTGCCGCCCGTTGGGGAGGGCTGACGTGCTGGCGTCGAAAGGTCAGTCGCGCAACCAGGGCTGCTGGCGAGAAGCTGAGGCTCTGCGCGACGGCCCAGTCCCGAGCTGCCCTTCGACGCCGCCGGCATCGCAGGACGAGAACACTCGTCGGTGGGCTAGGTAATGGTCGTGCATGAGTGGCCGGTTGTCTCTGGTCAGGACTTGTCCAGAGCACTTATCTCGCAGGTGGCCGCCATACATCACAGTGAACTGAGCGGCGGTTTCCTGTCGTCTCTCGGCCTGCCCGTGCTGGAAACCATATTCCTGTTCGCCCGCGACAGCAGACACGGCGATCTGATTGCAGCCCTTGACCAGGCAAATGAGCGCGTAGCCGGCTTCGTGCTTGGCAGCATCGACCCCGGACAGTTCTTCCGCGAGTTCCTGAAATCGCGCTTCTTTGCCGCTCTTCGCGTGTTCGCACCAAGGCTTCTGTCCGTGCGGCGTCTCCGCCGCGCTGCCGAGACGCTTCTGTACCCCCACAAACGTCCACGGATAGCACTGCCGCAGGCAGAGCTCTTCGACCTGGCTGTCTCGCGTGAATACCAGCGCAAGGGGTGCGGTCAAGCCATCTTCAGGGCCTTCGTGGAGGTCATGAGGGCCAGGGGCATAAGCCGATTCAGGATCAGCTCGGGGGAAGGCCTTGCCGGTGCGCACGCATTCTACGAAAGCATGGGCGCCTCGAAAGCTGGCGAGTTCGAGTTGCACCGGGGAGAGAAGACCTTGGTCTATGTCTACCGCATTCACAATGAGGGCCTTTCGGAGCGGTGAACACTGATGACCCGTGTGGCCAAAGCGCAAGCCTGTGCTTCGCTTGAATCTCGACGAAGGCGGGGGCATACTGGGGTTTTGTCCAGGAGGGGAGGGACGTCGAGTGATGGTCCTTCGGTCGCCGACCTCGGGGTCTGGGGGCTGCAAGCACCTTGAGCGTGGGGGAACGGGAGTAGTGCCCTCGACAAGTACGCCTCCAAATCACAGCGTTTTCGCGGACACCGCCAAGCGGTCAATGGACATCGCTTGTTCCTCTCTGGGCTTACTGCTGCTTGGCCCCCTGCTTGTGGTCTTGGCAGCCCTCATCAAGCTGACTTCTCGGGGACCGCTCTTCTACCGAGGCCTGCGTATCGGACGTGATGGCAGGGCCTTCCGGATATTCAAGTTTCGCTCGATGGTGCCTGATGCCGAGAAGCTCGGGGGAGTCTCAACTTCCGACCGCGACCCGAGAATAACGCATGTCGGGAGGTTCATTCGTAAGCACAAGTTGGACGAGCTGCCGCAGCTCTTGAACGTCCTCGTCGGAGACATGTCACTGGTCGGGCCGCGCCCTGGGGTCCCGCGCTACGTGGATATGTATCGGGGCGAGGAGCGTGAAATCCTGAATCTGCGCCCGGGGATCACCGACTGGGCCTCGATATGGAACGCCGATGAAGGTGCGGCGCTCGCCGGGGCGCCGGACCCCGACAAGGCCTACGAGGAGTTGATTCGGCCCACCAAGCTGAAGCTGCAGTTGAAGTATGTACGGGATCACACGCTGCTCACGGATTTCAAACTGGTGCTGTACACGCTGGTTAGGATCTTGCTCAAGAGCTGGGTCCCACGCGAACTGGCAGACTATCCGCAGCACCCCGGACCATTCTGCAGGCGTTAACGCAAATAGCTTCGCGAAAACCTATCGCGCATGTGCTTTCCGCGCCTCCAAACGGTTACAGCCTTGTTCCAGATCCGAGTCAGACTTCGCGAAGCAGAACCTGGCCAGATCGTCTCCGTCCGAAGGGTTGTGGTAGAAGGCCGAACCCGGCACGCAGGCCACGCCCGAATCGCGAAGCAGATTCATGGCCCGCTCCTTGCTGTTTGCGCCCGGCAACCGAGAAATATCCGCCAGGACATAGTAAGCACCCTGGGGCACGCAGGGCACCAACCCCGCCCGGTCCAGCGCCGTGCAGATCCTGTCGCGTTTGCGGGCGTATCCCTCGCGCAACTCTTCGTAGAAACTCGCCGGCAGCGCCTGCAGCCCGCGGGCCACGCCTTCCTGCAGCGGTGCCGGGGCGCAAACGTAGACCAAGTCGTTGAAGTACCCTATGGCCCGGGCTAAATCGGCCGGGCAGAAGCTGTAGCCTATCCGCCAGCCGGTGATACTGAAGGTCTTGGACAGCCCGGAAATCGTCACCGTCCGCTCGGCCATGCCCGGCACCAGGGCGGGGGGCAGGTGCTCCCGGCCATCGTACACTAGGTACTCGTAGATCTCGTCGGTGAAGACAAAAAGCTCCCGATCACTGGCTAGGTCGCGGATCGTTTCCAACTCTTGGCGGGTAAAGACCTTGCCACAGGGATTGGCGGGGGTACAGACCACGATGCCCCGGGTGCGGGGCGTGCAAGCCGCGGCCAGTTCACCCGGGTCGAAGTCCCAGTCCGGGGGTCGCAGCTTCACGTAGGCAGGCACAACCCCCGTGGCCTGCAGTGTGCTCAGGTGATAGCCGTAGTAAGGCTCGAAGAGGATAACCTCGTCGCCTGGGTCGAGCAGGGCCAAGGCGGCACAGTACAACGCCCCGGTGGCCCCGGCGCTAACGGTTATCTCCGTCTCCGGGTCGGCACTCAAGCCGGCCCGCTCCAGCTTGCACGCCAGCGCCCGCCTCAAAGACGCCAGGCCGTCATAGCGGGTGTAGCTGTTGAATCCGTCTTCGATGGCCTCTCGAGCTGCCCGGCGAACCTGTTCCGGAACCTCCAGGTCACAGACACCCTGGGACAGGTTGATGCCCCCGACCTGGTCGCACTCGATGGACATGTTTCGGATCTCGGACTGCAGGATACAATCGGACCGTTGGCTTGCTCGAAGGGACATGAGCTTGGCTCCTGGGCTGTCGGCGCTCAGCGCCTGTAGAAGGCCCGCACGACGGAAACCACGTAATCAACCTCTTCGTCGGACAGTTCGGGATGCATCGGGAGGGAACAGACCTCGCGGCTGAGCGCTTCGGTCTCCGGAAATCCACGGTTCGCCAGCTTCAGAGCCTGGTGCCGGTAGTAGGGTTTCCGGAACTGTGTCAAAACGCCCACGCCACCGGCCTTGACATGATTGGAGAAGCCGTCTCCGTGCCTTGAGCGAACGACGTAGTTCTGATAGACATGCTCGAAGCCGGGCCGGTCGTAGTGGGGAAGCTGAAGGTCCGGAAGTTCCGATAGGCCTTGGCGGTAGCGTTCTGCGACCTCCCGGCGGCGCTCGATCCAGGCCGGCAGGTGGCGCAGCTTGACGTCCAGGAAGGCGGCCTGGAGGTTGTCGAGCAGGCAGGTGAACCCGTGGCCGTGGTATTCGCCGGTCTGCCGGTCTTCGCCGTTGTAGCGCATGCGCCTGGCGAAGGTGTAGACCTCCTCGGAGTCGGTGGTGATCGCCCCGCCGTCGCCGTAGCCGCCGAGGATCTTGAAAGGATAGAAGCTCCAGCAGCCGGTGAGTCCCCAGGCTCCCGCGCGCCGGCCCTGCACGCTCGCGCCCAGCGACTGGCAGGCGTCCTCGACAACCACCAGGTCGTGTTTGCGGGCGATTTCCATCATCCTGGGCATGTCCGCCATGAAACCGTTGAGGTGCACTGGCACCAGGCACCGGGTTCGGTCCGTAATGGCTTCTTCGATCTGTTCGCAGTCGATATTGAAGTTCGCGCCGACGTCCACCAGGACAGGTATAGCCCCTGCATTGACTACCGCGGAAGCGGTGGCGACGAACGTATGTGCCGGCACGACGACCTCGTCGCAGGGGCCGATACCGGCCGCCCGCAGCGACAGGTGCAAGGCATCGTACCCGCTGTTAAGCCCTACCGCGAACCTGGTGCCCACGAACCGCGCCAGGTTCTCCTCGAAGCTCCGCAGATGTCGTCTGTCAATCAAGTCACCGTTGGACATCACGTCGAAGTAGGCGGCATCCAGCTCGGGCTTGAGTATGCGATAGGCTTTTCGCGGGTTCACGAACGGGATCTTCAGCCCCTCTGGCTCCGGCCTCAGCATCTTGGCCGGCGTCGGTCGCTCGCTCTTGGTTGTCAATGTCCCAGCCTCCCAGAACAACCCGGCCGCTATCTTCCGTCGAAAAACGAGCGCACGGATGTCAGTATCTTCTCGGGCGTCAGCCCACCTTTGCCGCGCAGATATTCCTGATTGCCGGCGGTCGGTGAGAAGCCCGGTCGCAGTCCGATCCTCTTGAGAGCAACTTCCGTGCGCCCCAGGTCGCAGAGCACCTCGGCCACCGCACTGCCCAGGCCACCCACTAGACTGTGTTCCTCGATGGTCACAAGTGCCCTCGTCTCCTGCACCGCACGCTGCACGGCTCCCACGTCCATTGGTGCCAGGAACGGCATGCTCAGAAGGCGGACGGACACGTTCTTAGTGGCAAGCAGGCGGGCGACCGATGCCGCCGTCTCCAACATGCCCCCGCTAGAAACGATAGTCAAGTCGGTTCCATCACGCACCAGAAGTGAGCGGCCCAGAGCAAGGTCCACCGGGCCCTCGTGCACGTCCGGCTCGCCCGCCCGCCCCAGACGCAGGTAGCACGGTCCCGGGTGTCTGGCGACTATCCGGGTCACTGCCTCGGCCTCATGGGGGTCGCCGGGTGCAGCCACCACAAGACCCGGCAGTGCGCGCATGATCGCCAAATCCTCGGTCGCGTGATGAGTCATGCCCAGCGAGCCGTAGGCGTAGCCTCCGCCGACCGCCACGACTTTGACGTTCGCGTCGTGGTAGCAGGCGTCATTGCGTATCTGTTCCACGCACCTGAGCGTAGGGAAGTTGGCTATGGAGTAGGTGAAGACCACCTTCCCGCTAAGGGCTAAGCCAGTGGCCAGACCGGTCATGTTCTGTTCGGCGACTCCGGCATTGATGAGCCTGTCCGGAAAGCGCTCGGCGTACTCCCTGGTCACGCCGAAGCCCAGGTCGCCTAGGACCAGCAGGATGCGCTCATCCTCTGCGGCCAGATCCACGAGAGCGCGGAAGAAGGCTGTCCTCATTCTGCCGCCTCCAACTCCGCGCGGGCCCGCCGCTCTTCATCCGCGTCCGGACAACGGTAATGCCAGAGGATGTCGTCCTCCATGAAGCTGACGCCCTTGCCCTTGACGGTATGGGCGACGACGCAGCTCGGCCGGCCGGTCTTCAGGGGCAAGTGCGCCAGGACATCCGCCAGTCCCCCGCAATTGTGCCCGTCGACCTCGCGTACCGCCCACCCGAAGCTCCGCCACTTGTCAGCCAACGGTTCGAGCCCGATGGTGTCCTTCACCCAGGTTATGCTCTGGATCTTGTTGTAGTCTATGATGGCGACCAGGTTATCGAGGCCGTGATGGGCGGCGAACAGGGCCGCCTCCCAGTTCGACCCCTCGTCGCACTCGCCGTCGCTGAGCAGGGCGAACACACGATGGCCCTTGCCGTCCATCTTTGCGGCCAGGGCCATTCCGCATCCGATGGGTAGCCCGTGCCCCAACGATCCGGTGGACACTTCGACGCCCGGAACGTCCTTGTGGGAAGCGTGGCCCATGAGTCGCGCGCCGTCCTGGTAGTAATCCCCGAGCCACTCGCCTGGGAAGAAGCCGCGCCGGGCCAGCACCGCGTACAACGCGGCGCAGGCGTGCCCCTTGCTCAGGATGAACCGGTCGCGCTCAGGCCACTCAGGCTCCTCCGGGTCCACGCGCAGGACTCGGCCATATAGGACTGCCAGTATCTCGGCCATCGAGAAGGAGCTGCCGATGTGAGAACTGCGCGCGGCGCAGACCATGTTCAGAACCTGGATGCGGATGCCGCGGGCCAGACTCGCGCATTCCGCGGGTCCTAGATTGCTCGCCTTCTGGCTCACGGTCGACGGCCGCATCCTACTCTATCGTGGCATAAGAGATGTAGGGGTCCCATTCAAGCCGGCGCAGTCTGAGCTTGTCGATCCCGGCGACGTCTCGAAGCGCCTGGGTCTCCCCCGGCCAGATGGGATTGTCGAGTTCGTCGAGGACGAGCAGCGCCCCCCTGGGCATCCTGGGCAGGAAGTGGCGAAGGGCGACCTCGGTCGGCTCATAGAGGTCGAAGTCCAGATACAGCAGGCTGACCACCAGGTGCGGGTTGTCCTCCACGAACTTCGGGATGGTCTTGGCGGCATCTCCCTTGACCAACTCCACCTTGGAGATGTGCCCCAGGAACCGGTCGCGGTCATATTGCTCGACGAGCTGCTGCAGTTCCTCGTAGCTCGAGGAGCGCAGCTCGCCCTCCTGCGGGTCGGCCTTTGCGCTGCGGTCCTTCTGATGGACGCTGGGAAAACCCTCGAAAGTGTCAAAACCGTATATGCGCCTGGTGAGGTTCTCCGGCTCCAGGATGGTGCTCAGCTTGGCCCAAGCCATGAGGCTGCAACCGCGGAACACACCGCAATCCACCACGGAGCCCTTGACCGGAAGGGCCAGCTTGAAGACCTCATAGAACGCGAGGAAGCGCTTGAGATGCTGCCGCCTTACATACTTCGGGAAACTCTCCAGCTTGGCCTCGGTGCTGTCGGCGCAAGACTCGAATAATCCCGCGATGCAGGGCCCGACCTGTCTTTCGGCGGCTGTCTTGAAGCTCTTCATCAGACTGTGGTGTTCCCTTCATCTGCTGGGCTAAGCCTCACCCGGATTGTAGCGATTCGACGCCTGCCGACAAGCTATTCCGGATTGACTCACTCCCAGTCTTCCTTTCTTCCTTGCCGACGGTCTTCCGCCGTGCCTGGCAGATGGCCCTGCTGGCGGCGGTGCTGGCCGTGGTCGCGGCGAGTGCCGGCCACGCGTGTTGGCCGAATCCGCGCGCGCCCGAGGAGGCTTGGTTGTCCGGCCTGAAGGGTTGCCGTGCAAAGGAGTTTTCCCTGCGGCTCAACCCGTGCGGGCCCGACAGGGCCGGGCGACACTGTCTCGCCGCGGCTGCGCAGCCGCGAAGCCGTATGTTCCGATGGTCGATCTTACCCGGAACTGCGACCACTGGGCGCCTGGCGATTGCGGCAGCAAGATCCCGCGACAACCGGAAAGCCCCCGCGGAACTCAAGTGACTGCCATCATAGCACTCGTATCCGCCGGCCGGAACCTCGATCCACTCGCCCCCCGCTGCGCGGAAAGCCACAGGTAAGTGGATCTCGCCGTATCCCTTGAGTCGTGACTCCGCGGCAGCGGTCTCCTTGGTGGTCGGGAAACGGAAGCCCATGACACGGATCCCTTGCGACCTCCACAGCGCCACGCGGGCCAGCAGTCCGGCAAGGAGCCTTTCCGAAACCCTGTCCCGCTGCCCCAGGCGGCGCAGCCTGTCCACGGCCCTGCACGGGTCGCGGGGTCGAACCCGGGTGGCAACCCATCCGGATTCGCTGTAGGCCTCTCGGTACTGGTCGTACCTGGCCTCCAAGGCCAGGTCTCTCCAGTAGGGTCTGAACCGGTGCAGCAGGTGCTCTCCGGCCACTGTGGCCCTGAGCGAAAGCTCGGATCCGACGGATTCCTGCAGGAAACCGTTGTCGGCGGCGGCTCGCTCGCTGAGCGAGTTGGGGGTTATGCCCAGCACGATCGTCCTGGTGCCCGACTCAGGCACTAGCTTCTCCACCGCCGACAGGTACCTCTCCTCAAAGGCGCAGTTACTGAAGCCGAAGTTGCATATGCGCATGCCTGGCAGGGAGTCGGCCATGACCTCCGGCGCCAGTCCGCGGTACACGCGGGAATCTCCGGCCAGCACCACATCGTACTCCCTGTTCCACAGCAGCTTCCTGGCCCAGAATCCCTCGGGACACAGACCTTCGGTGTGCGCAGGGGGGCGCAGCGCCGCACCCAGGAGCGTGGACGCGGCGATCAGGCCAACGGAGGCAATGAAGCGGTTCTGCACCACCGGGTCTCTCCTAGAACTGGAAGTAGATGAACGCCGTCCCCGGCCCTCGGAAGAAGATGGCGACGAAGGCCATTCCGGCGACTACCAGGACCTCGACCACGTGCCTGTGCGCCGGTGCCTGGCGGCGGAGAAACGGCGTCCCCAGCCTGCGGACAGCGCCCATCGTTGCAGCGGCAGCCAGCACGATCAGTGCTCTGAGGGCGATCGGGCTCGCCGGCGCCGTCCAAATCAAGGGCGCGCCGAACATGGCCATCATGATCCGTCCCGCCTGTTCCAGGGAAGTGGCCCTGAAGAGCACGAAGGCGACAGTCACCTGGGTGACGACCAGGGCCACGGCCACGGCGCGACCGAGTCCCCCCAAACGCTTGAGCAGGGCCGGCCACTTCAGTTCCCGCTCTGCGGACAGGAAGGCGGCGTGCAGTGCCCCCCAAGCGAGGAACGTCCACGCCGCCCCGTGCCACAGGCCGGCCAGAAGCATGGTCAACCACATGTGCAGGTGGGCTCGGGCGCGGCCCCCGCGGTTCCCGCCCAGCGGGATGTACACGTAGTCCCTGAACCACGCTGACAGGGACACGTGCCACCTGCGCCAGAAGTCTCCCAGGCTTTGCGCCGAGTACGGGCGTCGGAAGTTCCGGGGGAATCTGTAGCCCATCCACTCGGCCAAACCCCTGGCGATGTCGCTGTACCCGCTGAAGTCACAGTAGACCTGGAGGGCGAACATGACAGCTATCAGCCACCAGTAGATGCCCGAACCCGCTGTTACCTCAGTTCCGAAGGCAGCAGACACCGTGGGCGCCAGGTTGTCCGCAATGAACATCTTCTTGAAGAAACCTCGAACGACCAGACGGAGTCCGCGCCACTTCCAATGGGAGCGACTTGCAGGGACCTCCGCCAGTTGAGGCAGCATATGCCGGGCCCTGATGATGGGGCCGGCCATCAGTTGCGGGAACATCACCAGGTAGGCCATGAAGTGCAGGAAGTCCCTGGTGGGCTCCAGCTTGTTCCTGTAGACGTCGATAGTGTAGCTCATCGACTGAAAGGTGTAGAAGCTGATTGCCACGGGCAGGACCAGTGACACTTCCGGTACCGAAAGCCCGAGTCCTCCGGCGGCCAGCAGGTCGTTGAACGCGCCTGTCAGAAACCCCAGATACTTGAACGTCGCCAGCACCCCCAGGTTGCATACCAGCGATGAAATCAGCAGGACGCGGCGCCACTTCAGGAACCGTCGCATGGCCAGGGCGGCGAAGAAGTCCAGCGTTCCGCTGGCCAGCAGCAAGAAGGCGAAGCGCCAGTCCCACCAACCATAGAAGAAGAGAGACGCGCATACCAGATACGTCCAGCGCGACCGTCTGGAGCTCCTGAGCAGAGGCCGCAGCGAAAAGAAGACCAGGCAGAAGGCCAGAAAGGCAAGGGAGTTGAACAGCATGGTCTTCCTTTTGCCTCCGTTCCCTCAGCGGCGCTACGGCCCGAGGAAATGCATGCTACGCCCACATCGGGCGCCGTCAAGCCGGCCGAAGCCCGCGCGGCGTAGCCTGCCCACGCTCCGTGTCGCGGGCGGCAATGGCAGTGACGGGAGCGAGGCAGGACAGAGGTGCTCATTCAGGCCGGATGTTCCGCGGTCTCAGCGCCTATGGTCCTGGTCCAGGTGACAGGCCCAAGTCGAAGAGCGGCTTGTTGTTGGAGTTGGCGGGCCCGGAGACTGTAGAGAATCCGGACCCATTCTGACTCGGTGACGGAGAACTGCAACCCGAGGGGAACTCGAAGCTACCGGCAAACAGGACGAATCAACCAAGGAGCGTGCTTCCCCTCTGCGGCGTCGCCACGGCGAGGCAACGAGGGCCGGCACTGCCGTCTTCGGCGCTCGGCCGCTGACGCACGCGAAGCCGCCGCAGGATGAGAGGAGGCGAGCATCCGGCAGCTACGCCGGAATCCGGTTGCTGACCCACAGCTTCTGCGGAGGAGGCGAAAAGCGCCCCCCGCCTGCCGAAAACCGCTGCGTCAGCAGGCGGGGGACTTCTGCGGATGGAATCTGCCCCGGGCTGCCTTGCGACAGCTGGTCACTCGGGCGGCGTTTCCTACTCCCCGACGCTGACCTTCCAGCTGTGGGACGCAGAGTTACCGGCGGCGTCGGTGACCTTCACCGTCACGGTGTGGCTCCCACCATCGCCCGCTCCTGCGGTGTACTCCAGGCTGCTGGAGCTCTCCCCCTCGAGAGTGACTCCGTCAACCGTCCACGAGTAGCTCAGCGCCTCCCCCGCGCCCGGGTCCGAGGCGTACACCTCCAGTTCCTCGCTTTCGCCGGCGGCCAGCGTCACCTCGCCATCGGGCATCGCGGAGTCTATCGAAGGCGCCACTCCCGCCGGCTCCGCGCACCCCGCAGTGAACTCCATCGCCGCCGACCACTCGCCCCACGCGCTCCCCGCTCCCGCTCGCACCCACCAGCGGTACACGTGACCCGCCACGAGATCCTCCGGCGCCACCAGACTCGTGCCCGAAACGTTCGGCACGCGCACTACCTTCGTCGTCCACGTGGTCATGTCGTTCACCCAGACGTCGTAGTGCGTCGCACCGGCGACCGCCGCCCAGCGGAACGTCGGCCGCAGATCGCAACACGCCCCCTCCGGACCCAACAGCTCCGGCGCCGCAGGTACCACCGTGAAGCTCACCGCCTCCGACCACGCTCCCCAGACCTCGCCGGCTCGCGCGCGCACCCACCACCGGTAGGTGTGCCCTATTTCCAGCTCCTCCGGGCTCAGTACCCCGTTCTCTGGCAGGTCCTTTTCCATCACCACGCCGCTTACCCCCGCGGTCACGTCGTCCACCCACAGCCAGTAGGTTGTCGCCCCTTCCACCGCCGCCCAGTTGAACACCGGCCGGCAGCCGCCACCGCCACCCCCGGCCTCCGCTAGCGGCGTCGGGCTTGCCACCACCCGGCCCTCCGGGGTCATCCCGTCGGGCGCCTCCGGCACCACCGTGAAACTTCCCGCACTCGACCACGGGCCCCACACTCCCCCGGCCCCGGCCCGCACCCACCACTCGTAGGTGTGACCCACCGTCAGCGCCTCCGTCGGCAGCGGCTCGAAGCTCGTACCCGCCACCGCCGTCTCCCGGATCACATCGCTCTGGGGCTCGGTCATGTCATCTACCTTAAGGTCGTATACCTCTGCTCCGGCCACCTCGCTCCACTCGAACGTAGGCGTCCGGTCGCTGGTCGTGGCCCCGGGCGCCACTAGCGTCGGCGTGCCCGGCACAAGCACCCCGAACGTCACCGCCTCCGACCACGCGCTCCACACGCCCCCTTTCTGGCTCCGGATCCACCACTTGTAGGTGTGTCCCGCCACCAGCGGCGCTCCCGCCGTGTGCGTTGTCCCCACGAGGCCACTCTCGTTGACCACGTTCACCCACGTGGTCACGTCGTTTACCCACAGGTGATACCCGTCCGCACCGGTGTCGGTCCATGAAAACTCCGGAGACGTGTTCACTGTGTCCGTAAGCGGTCCCAGTTGTACCGGCGTCTGCACCTTCACCGTGAAGTCCTTAGGCGAACTCCACGCTCCCCAGGCCCCTCCCACGTACGCCCGCATCCACCAGCGGTAGCTCTGTCCCTGCGTCAACTCTACCCCCGCCGCGTACGGAGAGCTCGATGTCACGTTCGAATCGTTGATCACGACGCCGCCACCGCTCAAACTGCTGACCCACAGGTGGTACTTCGTCGCTCCGGTCACGTCCGTCCACTGATACGCCGGGTCGCAGTCCTCTATCGTCCCCTCCGGCCACACCAGGTGCATCGCCCCATCCGCGCTCACCGCGCCCTCGTAGGCGCCCATTTCCCAGCCATTGCCCTGAGGACGGGCCACGCCGCGCAGGTCCTCAGCCACCGTAAGCGCCGTCCCGGTGTCCAGGCACGGGCTGGTCGACTTCAGCCGCAGTCCATCATCCGCCGTCCCCGGCTCCCCATCCGGACCGAGGGGGCTTCCCGCGTCCACGAAAAGCGGGTCGTCCGTGATGTTCCCCGTGCCCCCCGGGCCGCTCCAGCCGCCCTCCACGCACGAGTAGGTCACTATGACTTCTGAACGGTACGCCGCGATCTGCGCCCCGCTCGAGGCCGTGTTCGAACGGAAGATGCACCCCTTTACCGCCGCGTCGCTCCGCTCCTCGCAGCACAGGCCGCCGCCTTCGCTTCCTGCGCTGTTGCCCGTGAAGGTGCAACCTCCCACCTTCAGCCGGCACCCGCCCCAGGCGTACACCCCGCCGCCGGCTTGTCCCGCGCTGTTACCCGTGAACACGCTCCCCGAGATCTCCGGCAGGGCGTAGTCCCGAGCGTGAATCGCCCCGCCCAGCTTGCCGGCCGTGTTCGCGTCGAAGAAGCAGCTCTTTATCACCGGGTCCGAGGGGTCAATCATGAACACCGCCCCCCCGTCCCACTCGGCCTCGTTCCCCGTGAACCGGCAGTGCCGGAACTCGCCATCCTCTGAGATGACTGCACCGCCGACCTTGGATGTATTGGCTTCGAACAGGCAGTACTCCATCAGAAGATCGGATTCGATAATCGCCGCCCCGCCGGCCAGGCCACTGGTGTTCCCGGTGAAAGAACAGTGCCTGAGCGTGCCGCCCCCGTCGTGCATGCCCAGCGCGCCGCAGCTATCGTCGGCGTGGTTGCAGGTGAAGGTGCAGCCCTCGATGAGCGCCTCTCCTTCATCGAGTTCCATCGCCCCGGCATGCCGCGCGCTGTTGTTCTCGAAAGCGCAGTCGGTGATGCTGGCCGAGTCCCAACACTCGTCGCAGGACACCGCGCCACCGTTATCGAGCGCCGTGTTGTTCCGGAAGGTGCAGCCGCTGAGAGACACGGCCCCCTCGTCGAACTCGATGGCCCCGCCGCTGTCGGCGGCGCTGTTCGAATCGAACGTGCAGTCGGTAGCCGTCAGACCTCCGTCGTTCGACGCAACCGCCCCGCCGTCGTCGCCCGAGATGTTGGCCTCGAACCTGCAGCCGCTCAGCGCAATCCGATCCGCCTCTCGCCCCCCGATGGCGCCTCCCCACTCGCCGGCGCTGTTTCCCTCAAACATCGAATCTGTAATCGTCAGCTCGGACTCGTCCTCAACGGTGATGGCCCCGCCCCGCTCGTCGGCGTCGTTGTTCACGAAAGTGCACGCGCTCAGAACAGCGTGTCTCTCATCAATGTCGATGGCCCCGCCAGTGCGGGCCTGGTTGCCCGTAAACCGGCAGTCGCTCAGTTCCGCGGGGGGGCCGGAGTACCCCCAGAGCGTGATCGCGCCGCCATGTTCCGCGCCGTTGGAGGTGAAGGAGCAGCCGGTCATGACAATGCTTTGACCCGACCCACCCCAGTCGTCGATGCCTACGGCGCCGCCCTCGTCCTCCGCGCTGTTGCTTTCGAACGAGCAGTACTCTAGCATCAGGGCGCCGCCCCTCGTGCTGATCGCCCCGCCCTCGCCGTAGCCGTCGCCGGAGGTCGCAACCTGGTTGCCCGTGAATGCGCAATCGATGATCACCAGGATGTCGTCCTCATTCGCGGCCACAGCCCCGCCGAATGCTTCGTCGACACCGTTGACCTCGTTACCCGTAAAGGTGCAGTCGCTGATGCTCAGCGTGGCGTCCGCGTTCCACTCTATCCAGACCGCGCCTCCCCGCCTGGTGGCAGTGTTCGAGCTGAAGATGCACCGGACCACCACCATATCCGCGGGGACGACCAGTCCACCGCCGCAGTTCGTGACGTCGCCGGCGGACCCGTCGTCGGCGCGGCCCCGCGTCACCGTGAATCCGTCCAGCGCCGCCCCCAGTGCGCCCCTGACGACCGTGTACGAGTTGTCGCCGGCATCGTCCACCGTCCCGATGTCCCCGCTCAGCACCGTGACGTTGGACTCGGGATCGCGATCCTCGCGGTTGGCCTCCGTTCCTGCGAAGCCCCCGTAGACCCCCACGCCGGCAACCAGCTGGAAGCAGGTTGACCTGTTCGTATCGTCGGTCGGCTTGTAGGTACCCTCGGCCACCCAGATCTCGTCGCCATTCGCGGCCGCGCCCAGCGCGTCCTGCAGGTCCGTGTAGGCGTTCGCCCAGCTCGTGCCGTCGTTCGCACCGCCGGCGTCGGCGTCCACGTAGACAATCGTCTTGATCGGATCCAATTCGAGAAGGAAGCCGAGCCAGGCGCTGCCGTCATAAGACGGCCCGGTCCCATTGAGTTGCGCGTCGCTGCTGGCGCATGACCCGGCCAGTTGCAGCATGCCGTAGGCACAGACCACTCCGTGTCCGCGATCCTCTGCGCTTCCACCGAAAGTCTGCACGCCGTCTCCACCGAAGACCGTCCGGGCGCCGCCGTCGGAGACATTAAGACTCGCGACGAAGCAGTCGTTGCCACCTGCGGAGGCGACACTTCCGGTGCCGCCGATACCCGCATCGCTGCTGGCAAAACTGCCCGCCACATAGACCGCGCTGCCGTGTGCGACTATGTGGCGGCCGTGGTCGTCGCCGCTTCCCCCGAAGGTCTGCACGCCGTCGCTGCTGAAGCTGGTATCGGCGCTGCCGTCCGAGCCGCTCAGGGCCAGCACGAAGCAGTCCCCGCCCCCGCACGACCCGGTGCTTCCCGTTCCGCCCACGCCGGCTTCGGAGCTGGAGAGAACGCCGGCCACGTACAGCGTGCCTCCGAGGATTGCCACGCAGTGACCGCGGTCGTCGGCACTTCCCCCGAAGGTCTGAACCCCGTCGCCGCTGAATTGCGTGCGCGGGCTGCCAAAGGGGAGATCAAGCGCCAGAACGAAGCAATCGTGGTCCCCCGCGGAGCCCACGCTGCCCGTGCCCCCGAAACCGGCATCACTGCTGGTCATGGCCCCGACGACATACATCACGTCCCCGTCGAACGCCAGATACTCTCCCCAGTCATGTCCCGACCCGCCGAAGGTCTGCACGCCGTCGCTGCTGAAGCTGGTGTCGGCGCTGCCGTCATCGAGGTCCAGGGCGAGCACGAAGCAGTCGCTGTGGCCGCCGGAGCTCACGGTCCCGGTGCCGCCAATGCCGGCGTCACTGCTGTGGAAATCGCCGGCCGCATATACGACTTCCTCGCGGACGGCGATGCCGTATGCTTCCTCGTCGAGGCTGCCCCCGAACGTCTGAACCCCGCCGCAACCGAAGTCGGTCCTCGGGCTTCCGTCGCGAGCGTTGAGCGCCAGGACGAAGCAGTCCGACCCGCCGGCGGAACTGATGCTCCCCGGTCCTCCCACGCCGGCGTCGCTGCCGCTGAAGTCGCCGGTGACGTAGACCACCCCCTTCTCGACGACGAGCCGGTAGCCGTGATCGTCCCCGCTTCCCCCGAAGGTCTGTGTCCAGGCGTAGCTGCCGTCCGCGTTGAAGCGGGTGACGCAGACATCGTCACCCCCCGCGCTGGACTTCTCGTCCGTGCCCAGCGTGGGGTCGAAGTCCACCGCGCTGCCGCTAAAGGTGCCGACAACGTACCGATTGCCGACTCCGTCCACGGCCAGGCCGCGAACAAATCCCCGGACTATGGGTGGGTAGTCGGCCTGTCCTTCGGCAAGCGGGATCCCCTGATCATCGCCAGCCGCAGGGCGGTCGGCCACCACTCCGGTCACCGCCAGCGCACTCGCCGCCACAGCAGCGATCACCGGCCAAACCAGCTTCGCCTTCAGTCCGGACATCGATTCTTCCTCCAGATACGCGCCGAATCTCCGATCCCGGAGCCGCCCCCCGGCCCCGGCTTGCTCAGCCTGGCAGTTTCCCCGGGTGTCGTTCTCTGGTGAGTCTCACGTCCCGGCGGCCCGGCCCCGCATCCGCCCCGACGAAGCCGCCCGCCGCAACCGCGCGGTCCATGGTGGTATTATCCACAAGCCCCGCAACGCCGCAAGTCGCGGATTCAAGTTCCAGGTGGCTCCCTCCGGGGCGTCGGGGCGAGGCGGGTGTTGCCCCTCCTGCTTCATACCGGACGTTTCACGGTCTCGCGGTCCACGGTTCTCAGCGCCGGTTTCAGGTTCGGGCTCCGAGGCCCGGCGGGGCTATCACGCCCCCGCCTCAGGCGAGGCCGCGACCGGACAAACGTGCCGTCGCGGGCACCCTTACGGCCCGGTCACGACGAAAACGAGGTGGTCAAACGCCATGACCGTGGCCCAGTGGCCGCTGGACGGGTCGCCGGCGGTCTCGTGAAAGCTCTCCTCGGTCACGAACATCCGGACGTTGTAGTTGCCCGCGGGAAGACTCACGCTCCCCGGCGCCGGCCGGCCGGACTCGCCCTCCCCGTAGATGGAAACGGTCGCATCCGGGCGGTCCTCGGGGTACCAGTCTCCGGGGGCGCCCGAACCCCTGGCGACCACGGTGAAGTGGCGCACGGGACCGTCCGCTCCGGTCCGCGCGCGCTGCGTCGTCTTCCAGAGGACGTGCAGGCTGCTGTCCAGAGACAGCGGCCGGCCGAATGCGCCGCCCGCCCCGGTCACTGCGAAGTCGAAGAGCAGGTAACCCTCGAAGACGTATTCGTAATCGGCGTCTCCGAAGTCGCGGGCCTTCCAGTATTCGTACTCCGCGTCGGTGGAGTTCCAGCCCGTGGCCACACCGCTGCCCCGGTCTATGCGGGTAACCCACCAGCGCCCCGCGTAGCCCAGGCGCTCGTTGGCCAGGTCGTCGCCATCGGCGCCCCACCAGCGCACCGGCTTGCCGTTGAGCTTGATCTGGTAGGCGAAGTTGGGCTTGAGCCCCGACCCCGAAAGCGTTCCCGAAAATCGCGCACCCACGCCGGACCAGCTGAGACTGACCCCCGCGGCGGGATAGGAGTACCCGGAGGCCTTCGCGGCGGTGTAGCCGTGCGTGGCGACGTCCCGCCAGCGCTGGCTGGGGAGATCCCAATCCACGGGGGCAACGTTCACCGCCGGGGCGCTGCCCACCACGATTCCCCGCGACGCGCTCCTCTCGCAACCACCCGAGTCGACCACCGCAGCGGTCATCACGTAGGCGCCCGGCGGCAGATCCACCGAGCCGCTTCCGCCGATCCCGAGCACTGCGCTGCCGCCCGCCCCGCTCACGCGCCAGACCAACGCCTCGGTGAGGTTCCCGTCCTCGGGGTCGGCGGCGGTGCCGGAGAAGGTCACCTGCGCTCCGGCGGCGTAGGTCGCGGCCTGGGCGGGACTGGAGATGTCCACGGCAGGTGGCGAATTCACGGCGAAGTCCTTCTCCCCGCTCCAGGCTCGCCAGAGACCGCCCACGTAAGCCCTTACCCACCAGCGGTACTGGTGCCCCTCGGTCAGTGTGGTGCCCGAAGTGTGGCTCGTGCCGGTGACGTCGTTGCGGTGGATCACCTGGCTGGTCCCGTCGCTGCGGTCGTTGACCCACAGCT
>Ga0272441_10001373_pt1 | contig 51914 bp, 43 predicted proteins | sample SSMProp6N_FD_193582 | JGI IMG/M metagenome (GOLD analysis project Ga0272441, IMG submission 193582) | Marine sediment archaeal communities from Little Sippewissett salt marsh, Falmouth, MA, United States - SSM-Prop-6N | ecosystem: Environmental > Aquatic > Marine > Wetlands > Sediment ...
CCTCATGGCTGGTCTCCTTTCTTGCACCTTCTGAGTGCGCTAGTCAGGTTCCTTGTAACCTGCACTCTAAAGGAGACCAGCTAACTTCTCATCCTAGCTCTGCAGGCCGTTTTTCAACGGCCTGCTATCCCTTGGGCTTCTCGGGCCTGGCCGGCCTGGCCGACCGCTTGTCCATCAGCGGCTTGAGCGCCTCCCTGGCGGCCTCCAGGGCGATGGCGAAGTTGAGGTTCTCGGCGATGCTCTTGCTCAGCGTCCAGGAGTTGATGCCGATCAGCTTGCCCTTCACGTTGTAGAGCCCGCCGCCGCTGTTGCCCTGGTTGATGGGCGTCTGCGTCTGGTAGATCTTGATGCGCAGGCTGCCCAGCACCCGCTCGCGCACGCTGGAGATCACGCCCTGGGTGTAGGTCCAGCCGTGTTCCATGGGGTTGCCGACGGCGAAGACGTCGGCGCCGATACCGCTGGCGGTCGGCAGGTCGAAGTTCGCGGCTGCGGGGCGCTTGATGTCCGTCGGCTGGCACTCCAGCAGCGCGAGGTCCAGGCCGTTGGGGTGATACCACTTGACCGTCGCGTCGACGCGCTCCTTGCCGCAGAAGATGACCTCGATACGCGCACTGGCGGGAGCGCGACTGCGCCCCTCGCTGAAGGTCGGATCGATCACGTGGCGATTGGTGATAATCAGCGCCCGCTGGGCGTCGAGGTCCACGATCACGCCGCTGCCGGTGATCACCCCGCCCATGAAGCCCTGGCCGCTGGTGTGCACCACCACGTTAGCGCGCATCGCGGTGCGGATGGCAGGGTCCTCGACGCTGTCGAGGGCCTCCGGCGGATCGCGGAACTCGATCTTGTCGAGCCGACCGGGATTGTAGCTGACGTTGAAGCCGATGACCGGGATGATCACCACCAGCCCGATGTTGAGCAGGATGCTGGTCACCGACATCCAGGCCCCCTTGAGTCGCGAGTTGCCGGCGATGGCCACCAGGGAGAAGACCGCCAGGGCCATGCACGCCACCCATATGAGTCCGGGAACCACCGCGACCAGGAAGAGCGAACCGAGGTCGGAGCGGAACTCGGGTGACCCCATCAGCGAGAGCATCGCCGCGGACATCCCCAGTGACGACAGGGTTCCCAGGAGCAGGGACAGAATCGCTGCCTTGCTGAAGCGCTTGGGATAACGCCCGTCGCGGCCTTCGGGATAAACTGTCGCGGAGGGCAGCAGCTTGGCTTCCGGCAGGTTCTCAGCCTCGCTCTTGCTGATGGTGATCCCGGCCGCCCCGCCCACGTCGGCCTTCCTCTCCTTGCGACAGAAATAGCTGGTGCAACCGCCTTCACGCCGCCAGCAGGCCTCGTGGCTGGATGCCCCGCACTTGGCGCAGAGGTGAATCGGATCACCGGTGCGCACCGCGGTCTGGCACGCCGGGCAGATGCTCCCGTCGTGGTGCTCTGCGGCGGTGGTCAGTTCGGTGTCGCTCATCTGGACCCCTCAAACAGGGACAGGATCAGCCCTAGTATCATTATACCCGATATCAGACAACTCAAGGCAAATCCCGCACCGATGAGCACCTTGTTGGTGGGATCCATCTTCTTGAAACTCTTGCGGTCCCCGTAGACCCACCAGGCACCGATTATTGCCGTCACCGGAGCGGCACAACTGAGCATGCAGACTATGAAATATACGACTGCCTTGACGCCCTCGCTGGACCTGCGCTGCTTCTTGTCGCGCCGTCGCCGGAGATCGGCACTGGTCAAGGGGTCGGCGGTGGGGAAGACCTCGTGGCAGAACTTGCACTTCAGCGCCGCCGCGCGAATGGTCTCGCCGCAGTAAGGACACTTCTTGACGTCGCCCCAGCCGCGCATCTCGACCTCGTCGCGCCGGGGTTCGGGGCCCTTCACGGTCTTGGGCGCCTCCCCGCAGCCGTAGACCGCGCAACCACCGTTCTCCGCCCAGCAGGTCGCGTGGTATGGCACGCCACAGGCCGGGCAGGCAGTGACGTCGTCGCCCTTGGCGATGCTCGTCTGGCACACGGTGCAGGTGCGTCCCACCGCCGAAGCGGCAGCCCCGGGCTTCGCGGGCCCCGGCGCCGGGGCCGACTCGGCAGTCGGCGCCTTCCCGGTATCCGCGGGACTCGGCACGGTCACGGGCGAATTGCATCCGGGGCAGCGCACGGTGAGTCCCGCGGCCCCCTCCGGGGCCATGATCTCGCGCCCGCACTCGCAGCTGAACTTCATGGCGCAGCTCCGGCGGGACGCTCAACCTGCATCTGCAACTCCGTCCTATCTCCTGGATCTGCTGCGCGCTGCACCGCGGCGGCGCACAGCCCCCTGGGGATCAAGACCCGCGGCCTTGACCTCGCTCAGCTTCTTGAGGTTGCTGACGGCGATGACCACAAGGGCAATCGCAACGATGGCACCCACTACGCCAGAAGCGTTGGCCGAGGCGACCATCCCTATCAAGTTAGTGAGCACGCTGAAGCCGGCAAGTACCGCCACGACCCAGTTGACCCAGGAGTGCATCTTCCTTGCGAAGTAGCCGAGCAACAAGTAGACGGCGCCGATCCCAAGAATGACGACCAGCACCACTCCCACGGCCGCGGCCGTTCCGAAACCCTCTTGGCCGCCGCTCCCGCTCAACATGCCCAGGCTGCCCGCCAGGCACATCCCACCGGCCAGCGAGAGCCCTCCCAGAACGTACAGGACCGTCGAGAGCGTGCGCATCCCCTTTTGGTAAGCAGCCAATGCGCTATTGCCCTTGGAGTTGGTCCTGCGATGCGTTGCGTCGAGGTACTCGTCGCAGTGTCGGCACTTGATCGCCGAAGCCTGAATGCTCTCGCCGCAATAGGGGCACCTCTTGGTAACGCCGGGCGGCTGCCCTTCGGCGTAGCCGCCCCCCTCCGCCGAAGGGGAAACGAAAGCTCCCGGCTGTACCGCGGGAAGCTGCATCTTCCCGCCACAGGCAGGGCAGGTCACCACCTGCCCGGCACGATGATCCGGAGCCTTCAGAGTCTTGTTGCAGCTTGGGCACTCTACCTGCATTGTCTCAACCTTCCCACTTCGCCTTGGGATCCACACCCGCGGCCATCATCTTCCGGACCTTGACCAGGCTGATAGCCGATCCGATAGCCAACGTTGCGAAGATCATGAGAATGGCGAAACCCACTACGTTCCCGCTGACAGCAACCAGCAGCTGCATCACGACCTTGGTCCCCTGGGCGAGAAGCGCAACCAGGCCCGCGGAGAACACGGGAATGCCACTTTCAAGAGTCCCTCCGGATCACGGCAACGACCCCGGGCGCGGGCCTTCTCGCCGCCAGTCCCCCCGCGCATTCGTGCCTCTCCCCCCAATCCGTTACGCTCCGGCAGCCCCGGCGACGATCATGGCCAGCCAGTAGAGCAGCCCGATCAGCCCCAGGACCAGGTCGATGGTGCCCATCACCAGCCCGGCTATGCCCGTGCCGCTGGCGGGATTCTTGCGGCGCGCCTTCATCCCGCTGCTGATGGCCACGCCGCCGAGAATCACGGGCGCCAGCGGAAAGCAGACCAGCACCAGGCCGATTATGCCGCAGACCAGCGCGGTGGTGCCCTCCGCGTCTCCTCCGGCGCCACGCCCCCCGGGACCGCGAACCCGCGTCCCGCTGAGGAACGAACCGCAGTGCTTGCACTTCTGCGCCACTGCCAGAATGCGCTCGCCGCAGTACCGGCAGGCCTTCTCGGGGCGCCCCGCGCCGGAAACCTGCGAGGGGCTCTGCGGCCGGACGCTCGCGCCTCGCGCGGCACTCGGAGCGCTGCCCTCCGCTGCCGGCGGCCGGGAAGGCGACGAGGGCTCCTCCGGTGGCGCAGACGGCGGCCCTTCCTGCGCGGGCAGCTGCATCTGCGCGCCGCACGCCGGGCAGTCGATCACCTGCCCGGCCCTGCCGTCGTCGGCCTCGATGATCCTGTCGCAACTGGGACACTCTACTCTCATATCGCCGACCTGCTCCGCTCCCGTACCCGCCTCAGACGCTTTCGGCAATGATCGCGAAGATCATGATGCCCGCGAAGAACACCAGCATCAGCAACCCCAGCCCGCCCAGAACCATCCCGATGATGTTCATGACCCGGTGCCCGGTGGCCATGTTGGGGTGCTGCTTCATGCACATGAAACCGGTGATCAGCGCCACCGCCGCCAGGGGGCCGCAGACAAGTAAGCCGACGACGCCGATCACCAGCGTGGCGATGGCCAGGCCCGGCTCCTCGCCGCCGCTGAGGTCCCGACCGCGGTCCCGGCCGCCGCCCCGCGGCCTGACGAAGTCACCGGCGCTGCGCCCGCGCACGAATGAACCGCAGTGGCGACACTTCTCGGCGCCGGCCTGGATCATCTCGCCGCAGTACGGACAGGCCTTGCTCCCGCCTGAAAGCGAGCCTCCGCCGGCCGGCGCTCCCGGCGACGCAGGCCCCGTCGAGGCCGCGCCGGCCCCGGCTCCGGCTCCGGGGCTCAGGGCGGGCACCTGCATCTGCCCGCCGCAGTTGCCGCAGTTGACCACCTGCCCGGCCTGCTCGTCGCCGATCTCCAGCCTTCTCTTACAGTGTGGGCACTCTATCTGCACTGCGCTCTCCCGTCGCTGCCGGCGCCGCCCCGGAGGGACTACTCCTGCTCTCTCTCGCTGAAGTCCAGGACCGTCTCTCCCAGGTAGATGCGGTCCCCGTTCTTCAGCGGCTGGCGGGTCACCTTGCGGCCGTTCACGAACGTGCCCGCGGGGCTGTCCAGGTCCTCGATCTCGTAGCGGTTCCCGTACTTGTGAATCGCGGCGTGCTTGGGCTCGATCTGCTCGTCCTTGAACAGGAAGATCTCGCACTTGGGGCTGGAGCCCAGCACGGTGGGGTTCTTGTAGATCACGAACTGCTTGCCCGAAAGAGCGCCGGCCTGCACGTGCAGCCAGGCGCTCTTGGCCAGGTTCTCGACCAGGCCGATCATCGCCCCGGCACCCATGCCGATCAAGGTGAAGCCGACACCGCGGCTCAGCCATGCCTCGCCGCCACCCTTGAACATCTCGTAGAGAGGATTGAACAGCAGCCCACCCAGGAAGGCGCCGATCAGCCCGCCGACAACCGCATTGAAGGCCAGCTTCCTGGAGCGCATGTACACCGCCGGCCCCAATCCCACGCACAGGCCCAACGGCGCCCAGGCGAGAGCCCGACTGAGGGTCATCAGCAGGAAGGCGATCACCCCCCCGGGATTGCCGCGGCACAGCAGGAACGACGCGACCATCAGGACCATGTAGAGGATGCCGGTCAAGAATGAGAGCACGAAAGAACCTGCCGCTGCGATTCCCATCCCGATAAGGCCGCCCATCAGTGCCCGATTCCAGTTGCGGCTGACCAGGCCTTCGACGCAGCCCACAAGGGTACCCGTAAGCCCGCCGATGATCGGCCACAGGAGCATGTAGCCCACGCCCTCGAAGAAGCCGTCCTGCCCGCTCCCGGAAGCCTGCTCGCCGAAATGAGGCTCGATGATCGCCCAACCGGCGAACGCTCCGAGTGCGCCCGCCACCGCGGTGTAGAAAACGCTGGAATAGAGGAACCCGAGGATGCCCTTGGGCTTGTCGTCTTCGCGCGCCGCGAACTGGTCGGGCCGCATTCCGAACGAACCCTCGCGGGCCAGAATCTCGTCGACCCGGGGCGTAAAGGCGTCGTCCCGCGAGATGCGGATGCGTTCTTCGCTCATTTCTCAGGCTTGTTCCCGGGTTCCCCGGCGGCCCCGCCTCCGGGCGGAGGGCTGACGGCCGGCTTCCACTCGCCCCTGCTCCCGCCGTCCGGCCGGTTCTGCGCGCCGGCCCCCGGAAGCATGTCCATGGGTATCTCGAAGACCTGATACTTCTTGCCGGTGACTTCGTCCCGCTGCAGCCCCCGGCTGAACTCGTTGGGAAGCATCATGTAGCGGACCACTATGGACTTGGCCTCGGGGTTGACGTGCACCTCCGTCAACTGCCGACGCATCTCCTCCATGGGTCCGCCCGACTCCGGCCTTCCCCAGCGCGACGAAAAGGCCAGGAAGGCCACCAGCAGCAGGATGCCCATCAACAGCACGGTCTGCAGCCAGCCCCCTTCGGGCCCGTTGCGCACCGCCTCGGCCAGGTCGCCCATGCCCAGGCGCAGGCGCTCGACCTTCTTGTCGAGCTCGCGCAGGGCGACCTGCTCGGGGCTGGGCTCGGCGGCGGCCTCGAAAACGTGCTCGTCGGAACCCACCCAGAAGCTCCCGGCGCGTTCGGCGCCGCCTGCCTTCCAGCAGAATATCCCTTCCTCGGCGCGCTGGGGGTCTATCACCAGCGCCACCTGGTGCGAGGCGTTGAAAAAATTCTCGTGGATGAACAGGTCCATCGAGCTCAGGAAGATCCCGAAGTCCGGGTGGCTGTGGTACCAGCCCAGGTACTTCAGCTCCGGGAACTTGCTGTCCTTGACCTTGTGGAAGTGGTTCCAGGTATCGTGCGTGATGGTCACCTGCGCGCCCTGGCTGGCGGTGTGTTCCCCGCGGATTATCTCGGTGATGTGCAGCCAGGGACCGGCGCCGTCCCTGCAGAGCTCGCCGAGCATCACCCCGCAGATCTCGTGCTCGGCGTCCTCGGCGGCGTGCTTGCGCATCTGGTCGTAGGCCCGGCGCCCGATCGAAACCCGCAGTTCGCCCTCGGCGGCCCTGGCGCCCTCCGCGGGGAAATCGCGCTTCCTGCACTCGTCCAGGTCGATTCTCGATACGTCGGGCTCGTCACTCATGACTCGCTCCCCCGTGCCTCGAACAACTCGCCGAGCACCTCCGGTGCGTCGGCGGTCAGTTCCCAGAAGACGCGCTGCATCCCGCTGCGCGCCGCGATAACATCGAACGGGGGCACACCGACCTCGGCCAGCGTGCGTTCCCCCAGCCCCTCGCTGCCGTCCAGGCTGTGCATGAACTCCGGCCGGCACGGCGCCGAACACTTCGGACAGGCGGCCGCCTCGGCGGTGATCTCTCCCGCGGAACGGAAGACGTCCCGGCCCTGCCCGCACTCGGGGCACTCCAGGCGCCGGACGATTTCCACGCGAAGGTCCAGCACCGCCTCGGGGCCCAGAGCCGAGCGGGCGTATTCCAGGACCTCGCCCACGCGCACCCCCCGCGCCGACCAGTCGACGGCCTCGACCGGGTCGAAGGTGTCGTGGCTCATGCAGTCTTCCTTGCGCGGGTAGCCGACCATGTAGGAGTCGTAGTTCTGCCCGTCGAAGACGAATCCGCGGCCGGCCATGGTCTGCTCGCCGTGCAACAGCTTCAGCGCCTCCTGCACCTGGATACCGGCCACCACCGACGCGGCGGTGGGGGTGGTCGGCACCTTGCCGCCCTCCAGCTCCTCACGCTTCAGGAGCGCGCAGCTGCGCCGGCGCTCGAGCATGTCCCAGTCGGTCGGGCCCATGGTGCACTCGTAGCAGGCCCCGCCCGGGGGCGAAAACACCCGGGCGGTGCCCTGCAGGCGCTCGATGGCCCCATCGATCCAGGGGGTGTTCGCCTGCCAGGCGGCACGGTTGACGTGAAGCCGCGCCTCGCGGTTGTCGAGCCCGCCGAGCACGACGTCCGCCCAGCGGTAGACACCCAGGCCCAGCGAGTAGACCGCGTTGCAGACCAGCCCGCGCGCGGCTACGTCAGGGTTGATGCGCCTCGCGGCGGCGGCAGCCACCTCGGCCTTGGGCCGGCCCTCGTCCCCGGCGCGGAAGAGCACCGAGCGCGAGAGGTTGCTCATCTCCACACTGTCCATGTCGGCCACCAGCACGTGACCGGCCCCCACCAGCGCGAGGTTCTTGAGGATCTCGTTGCCCAGCGCGCCGGCGCCGACGACCAGCACGCGCGCGTCGCGCAGCCGGGCCTGGTCCCACCAGGAAATCAGCTCGAACCGCGAGTAGCGGTCTTCGTCACCGGCGCCCTGCCCGATGACGATGGGCTCATCGTCCCCGCGGGCCACCGGCGGTAATCTCTGGCTGGATTCTCAGGATATCGCCCTCGCTGACGCCGGCCTCCTTGAGGGACTGGGCGTCGAGCAACTGCATACCCGAAGCCTTGTGGTGAAACTTGTAGCTCATCAGCTGGCCGTCGGGACTGTTGCGCGGCAGCTTCATGCGGTCGACCAGCACGGCCAGCACGCGGTTGACGGGCACGTCGTCGGGCATCTCCACGACCTGCTTCTTGTTGCCGGTGGCGTCCCACACTTCAACTGATATGCTGGCCAATTGTTGACCTCCGGGCTGGCGCGGCGCGCGCTCGAGCGCGGCCAGACGGCCTGAAAGACTACTTATGTACTCAAAAGGTGTAACTTAGTCAAGGAGAATGCCCTCTCCAGAAACCGGGGCCGCCGGCGCTCACCGCGCCGGCGGCCCCGCTGATTCAACGCAGGATGGCCGGAGCTACTTGCGCTTGCGGCTCCCCTTCTTGCTGCCGGGCTTCTTCGCGGGTTCCGGCTTCTTCGGCACGACCGGCTCGATTTTGACCCTGGTCTTGGGCGGGATGTTGTCGACCGTGAACGTCCGGCTGGTCTTCTGCGCCTGGTTGCCCAGCTGGTCGCGGGCCACCACCCGCAGCAGGCACCTCCGGGAATTGATCTTCTCCGAGGGCTTCCAGACCAGGCTGCCCCTGGCTGCCGCGGTCGCCTGCACCGTTGTCCAGTTGCGGCCGCCGTCGGCGGAGAACTCGATGCTCACCGGCTTGTCGGCGGCATTGACGTCCTCGGCCTTCCACTTGATCTCGACGCCCTTGCGCGCGCTAACCACCTGCCCGCGGCGGACCCAGCTGGTCACCTCCAGCTTGGGAGCCACCGTGTCGGTGGAGAGCGTGAAGCCCGGCCGCGTACCGCGCCCCGGCGGGAGCAGCCTGTTGCCCACCGCGTCCGCGGCGGCCAGCGCCAGGCCGTAGGACCCGGGCCGCGGCAGACGGATCTCGACCTCCCCGGAACGGTTCGGAGCGTCGGCTATCTTGCGCCAGCTGCGGCCCTTGTTCTCGGTGATCCACAGGCTGACCGAAACCAGCTTTGCGGCCCCCGGATCGGAAACGGTGTACTTGACCCTGGCGATCAGGTCGGTGGCGGTGCGCGGGGCGAGGATCTTGCCGACCGGCGGCAGGCGATCGAAGGCCACCGTTCCGGCCACCGAGGAGCCCACGTTGCCGGCGCAGTCCCGGGCCACGAAACGCACCTCGGCAACGTCGTCCCGGGCCGCCGGCAGGCTGAACTTCTGTTTGCCGCTGGCGGCCAGTCCGCGCGCTACGGTGACCCATTCCGGGTTCTTCTTGAAGCGAACCTGGAGATCCACCGGCTTCTCAGGCAGGTAGACGTCCTCGGCCTTCCACGAGTAGGTGAACTTCGCGACGGCCGGGGCCAGTGCCCCCGCTGCGGGCGCGGTGGCGGTGATCTTGGGCGGAGTGCGGTCGACAACGATGCGGAAATCCGCGCGGGTGGTCTCGCTCAGTTCCTTCTCGCGATTGCCGATCTTGTCCACGCCCACGCTGGTGAAGTCGAACACCCCCTCTTCGCCGGCCTTGAAGGGAACCTTGCCGGTGAGCTCCTTGTCGACCGCCAGTTTCTCCCAGTTCTTGCCGCCGTCCTTGCTGATCCAGATCTCGACCGAGTCAAGACCCGAGCCGGAGTCTTCGGCGACGTAGGCCACGTTGACCGCGCCGTCCCGCATGAAGTGGGTCATCAGGCCCGAGGTCTCGACCTTCTTCTCGCCCCCGGCGGTCTTCCTGGTACTGGCGACCTTCCTGGTGCCTCCCTTGCCCGACTTCTTCTTGCCGCTGCAGCCGGCGAGCACCAGCAACAGGGCCGCACTCGTTGCCACGAACTGTCTCATAGTCCCCTCCCCAAAGAAAGCGGGCCGGCCGCCGGTACCGCGACTGCCGCCGCCGGAGCGGCTGCAATCTGATGGCACCGGTCAGGCTGGACCCATAATCCCCCCCGAAACTGCGTGCCGGTCGCCGTGCCCCGGCACGCTCCCTTCCGGACCGCGGATTATCCCCGGCCATGCCCTCCATGCAAGAAAATTCCGCCGCAATATGAGCGTAAACCTGCCTGAAATATCGGGATACGCGACCTAGTGCACCTGTGCATCGCTGCGCCGACTGTCCCGGCTGGCAGCTCGACCTTCCACCTGCTGCCGGCGCTTGCGGCGCCATACCTGACTGTCGGCCCCGCCGCGCGCCGGTCCGGTCTCCTTGCCGGACCTCCCGGCCTCGGTGATGACGTCCAGAATCGCGGCGGTGAGGTCGGCCATTCGAAAGGGCTTGGAAAAGACCCGGCAGATCCCCAGCATGTGCAGCCTGGCGTCCCGAAAGAGCTCCACGTGACCGGTGACCATGATGATCGGCAGCCGCGGCCGTATCAGGTGCAGCTCGCGGGCAACTCCTACCCCGCCGACTCCCGGCAGCACCACGTCGAGGACCACCGCGTCGAACCTCCACTTCTCGGTCAGCGCCAGGCCCTCGGCGCCGTGCCGGCTGGCGACCACGTCGATGCCCTGCGAGGCCAGGAAGCGCGCGGTGGTCTCGAGGATCTCCCCGTCGTCGTCGACCAGCAGGATGACCGGGGCGTTCCGATTCTCCTTGCCCGAGTTGTAGTACTGCATGGCGCTCCCCCCGAAGCTCCGACGCGACACCGGGACCGGACCACTCCGGACCCTCAGCATATCAGTAGCCTGCACATGTATATGTGTCAACAGGAAATCCCTGCGATTCGCACCGCGCAGTCGATTGCGCCGCGCGATGCGCAACACCGCGGTGCGGAGTCGCACCGCGCGGCGCACCGCAATGGTGCGAACCGCGGCCCGAAGCCCGCTACTTGCGCTGCGGCCTGGCCATCGGGTACCCGTCGGCCTGCATGTCGAGATCGTTAACCAGGTGCCGGAAGGGGTCGTCGGTCTTCTCGAGGTGATCGTTCAGCGCCGCGCGATGCTTCGCGAGCTCCGCGGAGAAAGCCGGATCGTCGATCAGATTGAGCAGTTCACCGGGATCGGCCTGGATGTCGTAGAACTCCTCCCGGCAGCGCAGGTTGGAGTAGAACTCGTAGACGTCGCGGTGCGACCGGAAGTCGTGGTGGCTGAGCTCCATCTCGGGGATCTGGAAGTCGAAGATGCTGGTCTGCAGCCCCTTGCTGATGTACTTGTAGTTCTTGGAGCGTGCAAAGCGCGTCGGGTCGTAGTAGTTGGTGTAGTTCTTCTCGGCGAAGACGTACTCGCGTTCCCCGCCGCCGTCGCCCTTGAGCCGGGCCGCGAAGCTCTGCCCCTCCTGGTATTCGGGAGTTTCGAAGCCGCAGAGTTCGGCCAGGGTGCTCATGAAGTCAACGTGGCTGGTGAGCGCCCCGCAACGCCGGCCGGAGGGCAGGCCCTGCGGCCAGCGCCAGATGCAGGCGATCTTGGTGCCGCCGTCGTACACCGTGGCCTTGCCGTGGATGAAGCTGGCACCGTGGTCGGTAGTCACTATCACGATGGTGTTATCGGCCAGGCCGGTCTCGTCGAGGGCCCCCAGCACCTTGCCGACCTCGCGGTCGAAGTGGTTGATGGCCCCGTAGAACTGGCTGAGCTCCAGGCGGATCTCCGGCGTGTCCGGCAGCCAGGGAGGCACGGCCACGTCCGCCGGATCGGGATAGCTGTAGCAGTCGCGCTCCCAGCCGGAAGGCTTCAGGCCGAAGCGGTGCACCTCGCCTGAGCCGATGCTCAGATAAAAGGGCTTCTCCTTGGCGGCTTCGCTGCGCAGCCAGGCGACCGCGTCGCGGACTCCGTTCTCGATGTAGTTCTTCTCACCCTTCTCGCCTGGCAGCTCGACGTGGTCGTAGCCCAGCTTCTTCGGGTCGGGATGCTCGTGCTGCCCCCCGAAGAGGCAGGTCTGCCAGCCCGCAGCGCGCATCTGCATGGGGATCGTGGGGTAGTTCTCGGTGTCCAGCGCCCAGCCGCGGTGCACCAGCCCCATGAACTTCGTAGTATGCGGGTAACACCCGGTCATCAGTCCCCCGCGGCTCGGAGAGCACACGGTGCCGACCGCGAAGTGATTGGTGCAGACCACGCCCTCGCCGGCGAGACGCTCGGTATTCGGAGCCGTCACAGGAACGCCGTAGGCCGGCAGGAAGTCGCCGAGGTCGTGGGGAACGAAGACCAGGACGTTGGGTTTGCTCATGCGCGCGCTCGCTTTCGGAAAGAGGCTGACCGCCTCAACATACAACGCAAGTCGACGACTTCAAGCATAGCAGGCCGTTGAAGAACGGCCTGCTGGAGCAGGAGAGCAGATGAACAGTCGAGCAGTCGTTCGACATGGCTCACGACCTCAACATGAGCGACCCTGAGCTTGTCGAAGGGTTGATGCTGAAAGGACCACATTGGGAAGGTCAATCCTCTCCTGCCCCGGCGCGCCGTAGCCCTGCGTAGCCGCAGGCGTAGCAGGGCGAAGGCGGGCGTTCTCTTGAGTAGCCAAGTTGCTCAACCTGTACACCGGAACACTTCTTCAACGGCCTGATAGCGCTTCCACAGTCGACAGCTCGTCGACCGGCTGCCGTATCATGGAATGGGAAAGGGCAAACGGCGCCTCGCGCGAGAGGCCGTCCGCCGGCTCAGTTGAGATTGGCTCGGGGGTCGTGCAGGTCCCTGAGGACCTCGGGCGTGCTGCGCTTCCAGGCGCGCAGCAGCGTGGCCACCGTACGGCCGATGAACTGCTCAACTTCCTCGTCGGGAATGCCCTCGGGATCTCCGGCGGCCTCGGGGTACTGCTCGTCGAGCAGCTCCTGCAGGTCGGGCATGTCGGGGACCCAGCGACGCGGCCCCATCACACCCGCCAGGGTTTCGAGGATGGCGTTCTGAATCTGCTCCAGGTTGGTGAAGCGCTTGTGCACGGCTCTGATCCCGGTTCCCGGCGCCTGCCTCCGAGTTCGAAGCTACCCTGCCTGCGGGGCCCCGTCAATACGTAACCCCCGAGTAACTCCCTGGTCTCGGCAGAGCCGGCCGCGACCCCCGAATGCCGGCGGAGGCCGGCTCGGGGTCCGGCCTCCGCAGCGATCGCCGGAGCACCTGCGGTCAGCGGCGCTCCGCACGCCAGCTCTCTGCTCTCCCACTCAGCAGGCCGTTGAAGAACGGCCTGCTGGAGCAGTAGAGCCGTTGGACAGTTGAGCAGTAGATGCGGAAGAGACCTGATCATGAATCATGGTGCTCTCCTGCGTCCTTTTGAGTAGCCAAGCTGCTCAGCCTGTGGCTCGGGACACTTCTTCAACGGTCTGCAAGGCCCCCCGGGGCCCCGCAGGAGTATCAACGGCAACTGACCGGCCCGGGTTCACTGCAATTGCCCGATTCGCGCGCGCCCCAGGAACATCGCGCTCGGGCTTCCGGCTCCCGGGCAGGCTTCTGCAGTCCGGGTTGCCGGGAGACCGGTAACGGCGCGGTGAGTTCTTGACCGGCGCCCGGGGGCGGGCTATCCTCGGCGGGAGATCACCTCGCGGAGGGCAGTCGAAGCTTGTATCTGTATACTCTACTGGCGGCCGCCGCAATCACCGGGCTGGCAGCGGTGATCAGCGGCATCCTCAGAATTGTCGCCGGCAAGAGGACCCGCGGCTCGGTGCTGATCGCCGCAGGGGTGCTGATAGCAGGTGCCGGCACCTGGAAGTACCTCCGGGAAAGAGAGAAGCGCATCGTAGAACGCCAGAAAAAGCAGCACGAGGCCCAGGCCCCGGTCGAGCCCTACCCCGAAGACTGAGCCGGACGGCGCCTACGAAGACGCCGAGATACTCGAGCAGCTCGACGCCAGAGACCGGTCAAGGGTCTTCACCCCCGCCCGATCCGAACTCAACGCGGGTGGCAGCTTCAAGGACCCCTGGGGCACGCCGTTCCGCTACGTGCCCTGGAAGGGCACGCCGGGAGGCGGCGACTTGAAGCTCTTCCAGGTATACTCCTGCGGGCCGAATGCCCGCTATGCGACGAGAGCCGAGAGGTACTTCAGCGCCAGCTTGAAACCCTCTTCGGCGTCGTAGGCCTTGTCCTCGTGCTCGACCGAGAGCACCCCGTCGTAACCGGAGAGTTTCAGCGCGCCGATGTACTCGCCCCATCTCACGCCGCCCAGACCGGGGATCACGTAGCGCCACCAGCTGCGACCCTCGAGCACCCCCTTGCGGCGCAGCGCGGCCTCGTCGACGCGGGTGTCCTTGGCGTGGGTGTGGTAGATTCGCGGGGCGAATTCCTTCACGGCCGCGAGGTAGTCGATGCCCTGCCACATGAGGTGCGAGGGATCGAAGTTGAAGCCCACCCTCTCCGGCAGCGTCTCGACCACCGCCTCGAAGTGGTCGAGGTTCTGCAGGCTGGTCGCAAACCAGTTCTCCAGGGCGATGTTGACGCCGCGCTTTTCGGCCTCGGCCGCGGCCGGCTCGAAGACCCCCGGTGCCAGCTCGCGGATGGATGCCAGCTTGTCCCTGCCCGCCGCCGGGAACCCCAGCAGCGCGCAGACGGTGTCCAGCCCCAGGACCTCGGCGGCCCGCACGGCCTCGACCAGTTCGTGCGAATAGGCACCGGCATCTTCGGTACCGAACTCGTACTTCCTGAAGACCGAGATTGCCGAGAGCTTCGTGCCGGTTTCGCTCAGCGTCTTCTTCACGGCGGCGCCGTCGTCCTTGAGTACCTCACCCGGCACCACGTCGCTCACGTGCGCCTCGATGGCCCCGAAACCGGCCTCGCCGGCGAACTTCGCGATGTCGGCGAAGCTCTTCCCCTTGAATCGCGCGGTGAGTAGTCCGATGTGCATGTTTGACTCCTGTTTTCCGGCGAGCCGGCACTGGTCGGTCTTCACATCCGTCGTCCCTGACTCAGGCCTTAGTCGCCATCCATGGCGACGGCTCGCTTACAGTCGCTCGCCGCTCCGGCCCAACCCGTTTCGCTCCGCGGCTTGCTGTTCTGCGAACGCTTCACGCATGACGCTTCACGCCTCACGCGTAGCGCGCTCCGCGAAGCGGTGCGTGCCCACGCTGTGCCTACGCGAGCGCGACGGGCTTGCCGCCGTTGGCGGCGGATTGCCAGGCGGCCTCGGTGAACTTGATGTTGCGCAGGAAGTCGCGGGCCGGTGACTCGTTCTCGCACCTGCCGGCCACCACCTCGACGAAGTGCCGGTCGGGGCTTACGTCCTCGCCGGGGATCTGCTCCTCCTCGAACTTGCCGCTGTCGCCGCGCACGACCCAGAGCTTGCCGCGGCGGTAGAAGAAGGCGCTGCCGCCGTCGCCGTTGATGGTCATGTCCTCCCACATCGGGCACTTCGGCGACGAGCCCATCACCGTGAGCGTACCCACCGCCCCGCCCTTCGTGCGGTAGCTGATTGCCGAGTCGATGTCCACCTCGCACCCGCGGTTCTCGATGAAGGCGCTGACCTCGGCGACCTCGTCGTCCAGCATCCACATGACCATGTCGATGATGTGCGCGCCGGTGTCGTTGAGCTGCCCGCCGCCCGAAAGCGCCAGCTTCTGGCGCCAGGTACCGCGCTGGCTGGTGAGCCAGCTCTGGCTCACGAACGATGCCACGGTCAGCACCTTCCCGAAGCCCGGGTCGCGGATGATGCTGCGCATGTGCCGCTGGACCGCCTTCAGCCTGCGCTGGAAGGAGACCATCAGCTGCCTGCCGGCCTTCTCGGCCTCCCCGATGATCCTGTGGGTCTCCTCCTCCGAGCAGGCCAGCGGCTTCTCGGCCAGGACGTGCAGCCCGGCGCGCAGCGAATCGATGATCTGCTCGGTATGCAGAGTATGCGGCGAGCAGACCAGCACCGCGTCGAGTTTCTCCTTCTCGAGCATCTCGCGGTAGTCGTCGTAGTGCTTCGCGCGCGGACCGCCGTTGAAGACCGCCTCGCCGAAAGCGGCCAGCGAATCCCCGCTGGGGTCGGCCAGCGCGGCGATCTCGACGCCGTCGATGGCCAGCAGCCGTTGGCCGTGCCCGCGGGCTATCCCGCCGGCGCCGATGAAACCGAATCTGAGACCTGACATGCCATTCCCTTCCTCAAACCCTGTTGTGCCCGCCGCGCCTCGGCGAGCTCTCATCTGTCACATTGAATATGGCTTATGGATGGCGGGCAGGTAAATGGACGCCCTTGCGGGACTGGTGGACTTTCTTGCTTTCGGAACCCGCTCGACGCCGGCAGGCCCCTGGAGAACGGCCCGCCAGCGGGCTGTTGAAGAAGTGGTCTTCAGATTTCAGCTCAGAAAGGAGCAAGGAGAAAGGAGACCGCAGGAGAGGCAAGTCGCGCAACCTGGCGCCTTCCGCTTGACCTTCGGCAAGGGTCTTTGCTCTCCTCTCACCTTTCTCCTCTCTCCTGCTCCAGCAGGCCGTTCTTCAACGGCCGGCTAGCGGGGCTTCCTGTCCCCGGCCTTATCCCGGAAGACCGAAGGCGGCATGCCCGCCAGCTTGCGGAACTGCCGGCTGAAGTAGTGGGGATCGTCGTAGCCCAGCTCCGCGGCGATCTCCTTGACGCTGAGGTCGGTAGTCTCCAGCAGTTCCTTGGCGCGGGCGATCCTGGTCTGGATCGCGTAGCGCCTGGGCGGAACGCCGGTGAGGTCCTTGAAGACGTGGCTGAAGCTGGACTCGCTCATGAACGCCCGCCGGGCCAGCTCCTTCAGGGAAAGGTCGCCGGTCAGGCTGTCGTGGATCATGTCGATGGCCTTCTCGATGCGTTGCGAGCGCTCGCCGCCCGCCGGGCGGCTGCTGCCCGAAAGCACCTCGCGCAGCGCGCGGCGCAGGAGCACCGCGAACTGCACCAGGTAGGCCTTGGACATGATATCGGTCCAGGCGTCGACCACCTTCGAGTCCATCAGCATCACTTCGAAGAGCTTCTGGAATCGCTCGGGCCAGGGCAGGCTGACCACCGGGGGGGTGCGGCGCCTGTCGGGAAAGCTGACGCCCCCCGCCAGCCGCGGCTGGGGAAAGCGCAGCACGAACACCGTCCAGCGCCCCTTCTGGATCCGCTCCTCGTGGTCTTCGCCCGGGTAGTAGATGAGCAGGTCGCCGACGCTGCCGACGTACTCCCGCCTGCGGATCCTGATGTGCGTCGACCCCTCGAGGATGTAGAGCATCTCGAAGACGTTGTGGTGGTGCAGCCGGTTGGGCTTGTGCCGCTCGACGTCGCTGGTCACGATCTGCACGTGCAGCCTGCCGGGCTTCATCCTGTTGAGCCGACCTTTGGCCATGCTGAGCCCTCAGATCCCGCTGTCAACCCGCACCCGCGAAGGGCGGAACGGCACGGAGAGGCGGCGGAGCAGCACCGGAAACGCCCGTTGGCGCGGCCATTGGAGCGTCCGGCGGTCCTGTCCGCTCCCGCGACCCGTCCCGGGGCAGCATATGCGCCGCTCTCGGCCGGGTCAAATGAAGTATTAGCCCCGCGTTTCGGCGCTAAGTGACCTGATCAGGGGCCGGCCGGCCCGCGGCAAAACCGAAAACTAGCACGCCCCTAACGCCAGTTCGACAGTTGGCGAACTATAGTTCTGTGAAGGCCGACACGACGCGACGTGAAGCTGCGTGCGGCCGGAAAGAGAGGAGCGCTTGCGACCGTATCGTTGCGCTCGGATCGTTCAAGGAAGTGGTTTACCGAAAGGAGAAACACATGAAACTCGGCAAGTTGCGTGGTGGCCTTCTGGCACTGGGAGCCCTGTCGCTCACGGTGGGACTGGCGGTCGCCGGAGGACTCAAGGTTGATTCACGGCTGCCCAAGTACCGGAAGACCTCGGGCGTCTCCGGGGACATCAAGAGCACCGGTTCGGACACCATGAACAACCTCATGACTCTCTGGGCCGAAGGCTTCAAGCGCATGTACCCCAACGTCGAGGTCGAGATCGAGGGCAAGGGCTCCTCGACGGCTCCGCCGGCCCTGATCGAAGGCACCTCCATCTTCGGCCCGATGAGCCGCAAGATGAAGTCCAAGGAGCAGGACGCCTTCGAGAAGAAGTTCGGCTACAAATGCGTCCAGCTGCCCACCAGCATCGACATGCTGGCGGTCTACGTGCACAAGGACAACCCCATCGCCAAGAAGGGGCTGAGCCTGCAGCAGGTCGACGCCATCTTCTTCAAGACCCGCAAGCTGGGTCACGCCAAGAACATCAGGACCTGGGGCGACCTGGGCCTCACCGGCGAGTGGGCCAAGCGGTCGATCAGCCTCTACGGCCGTAACGCCGCCTCCGGAACCTACGGCTACTTCAAGAAGCACGCCGGCGGCAAGGGCGACTACAAGGACGAGGTCAAGGAACAGCCCGGCAGCTCCGCGGTGGTCCAGGGCGTCGCCAGCGACAAGGGCGGCATCGGCTACAGCGGCATCGGCTACAAGACCGCCGACGTCGCGGTTGTCCCGCTCTGCCGCAAGACCGGCGGCAGCGCCGTTCCGGCCACGCCGGACCGCGTCAACGACTACCCCCTGGCTCGCTTCCTGTACCTCTCGGTCAACTACAAGCCGAAGAGCCGGCTCGAGCCCCTGCGCCGCGAGTTCATCAAGTTCATCTTCAGCCAGCGCGGCCAGCAGATCGTGATCAAGGACGGCTACCTGCCGCTGTCCTTCGACGTATGCAAGGCCTCCTGCGCCAAGGTCGATATCTCCCTGACCCAGCGCAAGTAGGCAGCCCGACCGCGGGGATCCGGGGCGCGGCGTTCTCAACGCCGCGCCCCGCCCCGCCCCCTCCTACGCAAAGGCGGAATCGAAGAAGTGAACCCGGAACAGGAGTCCTTCACAGGTCGCACCCGGAAACGCACCACCCGGCCGGTCGTCCACCTGATTGATTCTCTGGCCAAGTCGGTCATCACCATAGGCGGCATCGGAACCATCGTCGCGGTGTCCACCGTCGCGCTGTTCCTGGTGGTGGTGATCTGGCCGCTGTTCAAGGGCGCCGAGGTCAGTGACGCATCCTGCTACAAGTCCCCCTGGCCGGGCGGCGTCGAACCCGTGCAGGTGGGCATCGACGAGTACCAGGTGCTGGGGTGGGCCCTGCTGCCGGGCGGCAGGGTGATCACCTTCGACGCCTCCAGCGGCAAGGTCATAACTGCACGCTCGCTGGCGGAGAAGGGCGACGCCACCATCACGGCGGTATCGGTTCCGCCGGCCGGCCCGGAGATGGTCCTGGGCATGTCCGACGGCAGCGTGCGCCTGGCTCGCCTGCAGTTCAAGACCAGCTTCATGGAAGTCGAGGACGTTCCCGAGGAACTCGCCGAACTCAAGATCGGAGAGAAGTCCCGGCTGGGCGAAGGCATCGCCGAGGTCACCCCGCTGGGCCAGTTCCGCGTTCAGAAACTGGAAATCTCGGTCGAGAAGCCCTCCGGGGTCTCGATGGACTCGGCGATCGTCGCGGCGGGGCACACCGTCTCGGACCGCGACGTGGTTTTCGCGATGCTCGGGAAGAACGGCAAGCTCAGGGTGGTTCGCTCCGAGAAGCGCGAGAACATGCTGACCGGCAAGGAGTCGCTGGTACCGGTCAAGACCATGGATCTGCCGCTGCCGCCCGGGGAGGGTTTGCCGCGCTGGGTGCGCGTCTCGGAACTGGGCGTGCACGTCTTCGCCGTGTGGGAAAGCGGCAGGGCCCTGCGCTTCAACATGCGCGACGTAAAGGAAGCCAGGGTGGCCGAGGAACTGGACCTCACGCCCGAAGGCGACGCCCGGCTCACCGCACTGCACTTCATGATCGGCGAGACCACGCTGATATCCGGCGACTCCACCGGCACCGTCCGGGCGTGGTTCCCCTTCCGCAACATGGACAACGTGGTCGACGGCTGGGGCACGGCCATGGCCCACCGCTTCCGCACCGGCAGGAAGTCGGCGGTTACCTCGCTGGCCTCCTCGCCCCGCAGCCGGATCTTCGCCTGCGGATTCGCAGACGGCAGCACCGGGCTCTACTTCATGACTTCCGAAAAGCGCCTGGCCCTCCTGGACACCGAGGCCCGCCAGCCGGTGGTCAGCCTGGCGGTGGCTCCCAAGGACAACGGCCTGGTCGCCGCCAGCAAGGCAGGCCTGTGCCGTTACGATTTCGATCCCGGCCACCCCGAGGCCACCTTCCGCAGCCTGTTCCTGAAAATCTGGTACGAGGGCTACGACGGGGCCACCTGGAAGTGGCAGTCTTCCAGCGGGTTCAAGGGATACGAGATGAAGCTCTCGCTGATCCCGCTGATCCTTGGAACCATCAAGGCCACCATCTACTCGCTGCTGCTCGGCGCTCCGCTGGCGCTGCTCGCGGCGATCTTCAGCAGCGAGCTCCTGGACCCCAAGGTCCGCGCCAGGGTCAAGCCCACCATCGAGTTGATGGCCAGCCTGCCGTCGGTGGTGCTGGGCTTCGTGGCCGCGCTGGTCTTCGCTCCCATAGTCCAGCACGCCCTGCCGAGCACGCTGATGGCCTTCTTCACGATTCCTTTCGCGATCCTGGCCGGGGCCTACGTCTGGCAGGCCCTGCCTCGCAAGTTCACGCTGCGCATGGATCGCCTGCGGCTGCTCTTCATCCTTCCGGTCATCGCCCTCGGATCGGGCATGGCCCTGCTGCTGGGCCCGGTCGTGGAGTCGGTCTTCTTCGCCGGCAACACCCTGGAGTGGCTCAGCGACCCCGCAGTGGGCTCGCCGCTGGGCGCCTGGGCCCTCCTGCTCCTGCCCCTCAGCGCACTGGCGGTGGCCATAGTCATCTCCAGGACCATCGGCAGCTGGATGCGCTCGGCGGGCGCAGGCTGGCCGCGCGGCAAGTACGCGCTGCTCGACGCCGCCAAGTTCCTGGGCGGCGCGGTGGGCGCTGTGGTCCTGGCCCTGGTTATCGGCAGCCTGCTCTCGGCCATGGGCTTCGACCCGCGGACACCCTGGGCCCTGGGCGGCGTGGCCCTCTCGCCCATCGGCACCTACGTCCAGCGCAACGCCCTGGTGGTGGGCTTCGTGATGGGCTTCCTGATCATCCCGATCATCTACACCATCTCGGAAGACGCGCTCTCGGCGGTGCCGGACCACCTGCGCAGCGCCTCGCTGGGCGCCGGCGCCACGCGCTGGCAGACCGCCGTGCGCATCGTGGTGCCCACCGCAATGAGCGGGCTGTTCTCCGCTCTGATGATCGGCCTGGGCCGCGCGGTGGGCGAGACCATGGTGGTACTGATGGCCGCGGGCAACACCCCGGTGCTGGAGATGAACGTCTTCAACGGCTTCCGGACGCTCTCGGCGAACATCGCCACCGAGCTGCCCGAAGCGGTGCGCGACAGCACTCACTACCGCACGCTGTTCCTGGCGGCGCTGACCCTCTTTGCAATGACATTCGTGATCAACACCGCGGCCGAACTGGTCAGGCTGCGCTTCAGGAAGAAGGCCCTCGAACTATGACCCAGGAACCCCGACCCCTGAGAAGCGACGGCGACGCCTCCACCGGAGACGGCGCCGGGCCCGGGACTCGCCCCAAGCGCCGCAAGCGCCGCGCCGCGCTGGCGGCCTACGGCGAGCCCATGGTCTGGCTGACCGGCGGGGCGCTCATAATCTGCCTGGTGATGATCCTGGGGCTGCTGGGGCTGATCCTCTGGCAGGGCAGCATAACCTTCTGGCCCCACGCGGTGACCAGAGTGGTGACCCACGACGGCAGGCAGATGATGGGCGAGGTCACCCGCGACGAGAAGTTCGAACCCGGCGAAGACTGGGACCAGAAGCTCGACGACATGCCCGCGGCTGCGGCCACCGAGGCCAGGAAGGCCGTTGAGTCGGGCAGCAAGCTGCACCGCGATCTCATTCGAGTCGGCAACTTCGAGCTCACCAACAAGCACTTCGTGTGGATCGAGGAGTACAGCGTCAAGGAGCAGAACCTGCCGCAGTGGGCGGTAGTGGTCGAGCGCCTCGAGTGGGGCCGGTTCTACGGCATGCCCGAGGCCTGCGCCTACGTTCACCCCGTCGAAGCCGGCCGGGTCGCCGCCCGGCGCGGCGAATCCCGCGAGGTCTGCCGCCGGGAGGCCCGCGCCGAGGCCGAGCGCGAGGCCGCCGGGCTGAAGCTCAGCCCCGGCGCAGCGCTGGAATACGTCGTCGAGCGACGCGAGGGCGGCGAGAACGTGCCCCACCTGGTCAGGCCCGGGGAAGTCAAGCCCGAGGACCTGGTGGTCGGCCTGGCCGAGACCTGGCGCGGCCGGGAAGCGGCCTGGAAGTGCTTCGACAGCAGGCACTCCAGCGCGCGCGCGCTGTGGCACAAGCGCCGCGGTCTGGAGAAGGTGGACGTCGGCAAGGTCAACGCGATCATCGAGCATGCGCGCCTCAGCCTCAAGGAGGTCGAACTCGACGAGAAGCCGCCCGCCGCCTGGCTCAACGTCTACGGCCTGCTCAAGCGCGCCCGCGAGACCGAGGCCAACGCGGTTGCCGAGGCCAACGAGCGCCTGCGCCTCGTCACCGAGCGCTACGGCAAGGGCTCAGAACAGGCCCGCGCGGCCGCCCGCCAGGTGGAAGAAACCTCCAGGACCTTCAAGGCCGAGACCGGGAAGTTCAGCAGGAAGCTCGCCAAGGTCGAAAGGGCCTTCGGCCGCCCCTCGGATCGCTATCTCCGGGCCCAGAAGGAGACGGAGAGCACCGAGGCCCGCGCCCGGGGCGACTTCCGGAAGATCATGGCCGAAATCGCCGCGCTCGACGGGCAGATGGAGCAGTACCGCCTGGAGATGAGCACCGTCGACGGGCACACCAAGCTCATGGGACTCGCCGACGTGGTCCGCGCCTATCCCGCCAACCAGCTGGGCTTCTTCGGCAAGGTCGGCGTCTACTTCTCGCGGTGGTACGAGTTCCTGTTAGACGCCCCCCGCGAGGCCAACAGCGAGGGCGGCGTCTGGCCGGCGATCATCGGCACGGTTACGATGACCCTGATAATGTCGATCGCGGTGGTGCCCTTCGGCGTGCTGGCCGCGCTGTACCTGCGGGAGTACGCCAAGGCCGGCGCGGTGGTCAGCACCGTGCGCATCGCCATCAACAACCTGGCCGGCGTGCCCAGCATCGTCTTCGGCGTGTTCGGCCTGGGTTTCTTCTGCTACCTGGTGGGCGGCTACATCGACGGCGGCCCGCGCAACATCGGCGTGGCGCCCTGGCCGCCGCTCTACTGGTGGCTGGCGCTGATCGCCGCGGTGATCATCGCCGTGGGCGCCTTCTTCGCGGGGATGATGGGCCGGACCCGCCCCGGGACCGAGGTAACCCCCGCCAAGAAGATGCTGCGCACGGGTTCAGTGGTGCTCTGGCTGGTGATGACCGCGGTGGCCCTGCTGCTGGTGGTCTACGCGCCTCACTTCCACGGGCTCTACCGCGCGGAACTGGCCGACAACAACCCCACGCTGGGCACCGACGGGCTGCTCTGGGCCTCGCTGACCCTGGCGCTGCTGACCGCCCCGGTGGTGATCGTGGCCACCGAGGAGGCCCTCGCGGCGGTCCCCAACTCGATGCGCGAGGGGTCCTACGCCTGCGGCGCCAGCAAGTGGCAGACCATCAAGCGCATCGTCCTGCCCCGGGCCATGCCCGGAATCATGACCGGCATGGTCCTGGCCATCGCGCGCGGCGCCGGCGAGGTGGCCCCGCTGATGCTGGTGGGTGCCGAGAAACTGGCCCCCGCCCTCCCGGTCGACGGGCAGTTCCCCTTCGTGCACCTGGACCGCACGTTCATGCACCTGGGATTCCACATCTACGACCTGGGCTTCCAGAGCCCCAACGCCGAGGCCGCCAAGCCCATGGTCTTCTCCACGACGCTGCTCCTGATCGCGATAGTCGCCACGCTGAACGTGGCCGCGGTCTGGCTGCGCAAGCGCCTGAGGCGCAAGTTCGCCTCTTCGCAGTTCTGAGGGTGAAAACGCATGATTACGACAGGTGGGAGAACAGCCGTGTCCGATCCAACCACGAATGCCGGTGACGCCGAGGCCGTCACCACCGCGGACCGCGGGCAGGAGGTCGCCGGCGGCGGCCAGGCGGGACAGTCGGTGGGCGCCCTGACCGCCATAGCCAAGGGGGGCGAGGTCAAGGCCGAGATCCACGACTCGGTCGGAACCGAGAAGCCCGTCCTGGAGATCCAGGGCTTCGACCTCTGGTACGGCAGCAGCAAGGCGTTGCACGGCATCACCATGAACGTGCCGGAGGGCAAGGTCACCTCGCTGATCGGCCCGTCGGGGTGCGGCAAATCCACCCTGCTGCGCTCGGTGAACCGGCTCAACGACCTCATCGACATCGTGCGTATCGAGGGTGACATGCTCCTCAACGCGGACTCGATCTACGACCCCAGCGTGGACGTCATCGAGCTGCGCAAGCGAATGGGCATGGTCTTCCAGAAGTCCAACCCCTTCCCGATGAGCATCTACGAGAACGTCATCTACTCGCTGCGCATCGACGGCGAGCGCGACCGCAAGGTCCTCGACGAGGTCTGTGAACGCTCGCTGCGCGGCTCGGCGCTGTGGGACGAGGTCAAGGACCGCCTGCACGAGAGCGCCCTGGGACTCAGCGGCGGGCAGCAGCAGCGCCTGTGCATCGCCCGGGCCATCGCCGCCGAACCCGAGGTCCTGCTGATGGACGAGCCCTGTTCGGCGCTCGACCCCATCGCCACCGGCAAGATCGAGGACCTCATCGACGCGCTGCGCGGCGAGTACACCATCCTGATAGTGACCCACAACATGCAGCAGGCCTCGCGCGTCAGCGACTACACGGCCTTCATGTACCTGGGAAGGCTGATCGAATACGGCGCGACCGCGGACATATTCCAGAAGCCGCACCTGGAGGAAACCGAAGCTTACATCAGCGGGAGATTCGGCTGAGCCGCTCCCGCCAACAGGGAACAGTGCACTCATGCGACGAGGCACGCGAAAACTCGAAGGGGGCAAGTCAATGCGCAGTACTCTGGTTCTGACAGTAGCGATCTCGGCAATGGCAGCCTGCAGTTCGGGCTGCACGGTTACCAGGTCCTCGGACAACTCGGGCGGGGAGAAGAACCGCTCGGGGGCTGGTTCCGCGGCGCCCGGCGGGGTCTCGACCGGCAACGCACTGGAGACCAGGGGCTCCGGCCCGTGCCCCAAGCCGGGGTTCATCACCGAGGTCGAGGACGGCCGGCTCTGGGTGCTCAAGCCCGGCCAGAAGAAGTCCGGCAAGCACGTTACCCTGATCGCCGCCGGGCCCGCGGGCATGACCATGCGCGCGGTGGACAAGGCCACCGCCTTCGAGTACCTGGGGACCAAGGCGGGCTTCGACGTTCACGCCGAGAAGGTCGGCGACAGCTACGCCCTGTGGGTGCTCAAGCCCGGCCAGAAGAAGTCCGGCAAGCACATAACCCTGGTCGCCGCCGGGCCCAGGGGCATGACCCTGCGCGCGGTCTCCAAGGCCACCGCCTACGAGTACCTCTCCGCCAAGCCCGGCTTCGAGGTCCACGTCGAGAAGGTCGGCGACAGCCGCGCCCTGTGGGTGCTCAAGCCCGGCCAGAAGAAGTCCGGCAAGCACGTCACCCTGGTGGCCGCCGGGCCCAAGGGCATGACCATCCGCGCGGTCTCCAAGGCCACCGCCCTGGAATACCTCGCCGCCAGGCCCGGCTTCGACGTCCACGTCGAGAAGGTCGGCGACAGCCACGCCCTGTGGGTGCTCAAGCCCGGCCAGAAGAAGTCCGGCAAGCACGTCACCCTGGTCGCCGCCGGGCCCAGGGGCATGACCATCCGCGCGGTCTCCAAGGCCACCGCCCTGGAGTACCTCGGCAAGCGCGACGGCTTCAAGGTCAAGGCCGAGAAGGTCGGCGACAGCTACGTGCTCTGGGTGCTGCGCCCCGGCCAGAAGAAATCCGGCAAGCACATAACCCTGGTCGCCGCCGGCCCGCGGGGTCTGACCCTGCGCGCCGTCGACCACGCCACCGCCGACGCCTACAAGGCGTCGCTGTAGCACCGAAAGCCTGAACCAACGGCCGGGTGGGCTCTTCACGGCCCACCCGGCCACTGCGCCGGAAACTCGAACGAGCAGGGGCCGACCGAGATGGCAACAGATATCAAGACTGTTCTGGCCATTACCAAGGCCCTCGCCGACGAGAATCGGCTCCGCGCGCTGCACGCGCTCACGCAGGGAGAGCTCTGCTCGGCCAACCTCATGAAGGTCCTGGAGCTGGCGCCCTCGACGGTCTCCAAGCACATGTCGGTGCTGCGCCAGGCCAACCTGGTGCAGGTCCGCCGCGACGGGCGCTGGACCTACTATCGCCTGCCGGGACGCAAGGCCGACAAGCAGGTCAAGCAGGTCATCGCCTGGGTCAAGGCCTCGGTCAGCCCCACCGACCGGGCCCGGTCCGACAACCGCCGCGTCCGCTCGGTTCTGGGCCGCAACCGCAAGCGCCCCGCCGCGGTCTACCGCGCCGCGGACACGGCCTAGCAGGCCGTTCAAGCACGGCCTGCCGGGACCCGGGCTTACACCTCCTCGGTCGCTTTCCGGGTTTTTGCCGAACCCGCGCCTTTCGCGTGCCTCTATACTGGTGGAGGGCACGGAGACGCGCATGTCGGACCAGCTCACGGACCTCGCACTCAAGGACGCAGACGCAGTCGGGAGAGTTCTTTCCGGCGACGAAAGCGCCCGGGACGAGCTGGCGTTGCGCTATCGCGGAATCGCCTGCGCCCTGGCCTCGCACGTCCTGCAGGACGTATTCGCAGCCGAGGACGTCTGCCAGGAAGCGTTGGTGCGCGCGTTCTCGGAACTGGACAAGCTGCGCGAGCCCGCCAGTTTCGGCACCTGGCTCAAGCGCATAGTCCTTCGCGAGTGCTCCGCCCGGGTTCGACGCCACTCGGCGCGGGAGCGCGCCGAGAAGCGTGCGCTCGAGGCCGGGTTGCTCCGCGACCCGTTCCTTGAGGAAAGGCCGCCGGACAAGGACGCGGTGAGCGGGTACGTTAGCCGGGTCGAAGAGGCGGTCGAAAGGCTCTCCGGAAACCACTGCGAGATTCTCGCGCTCTTCTACGTCAGGGGCCTGAGCCACGAAGAGATATCCAACTTCCTGGGCCTGCCCCGCGGGACGGTCAAGCGCCGCCTGTTTGACGCGCGAGACGAACTGCAGAAGTCGGTGCCAGCCGATCGGCCCAAGGGCGACGCGGCGGCGAGGAGGTTTCTCGAAGCGTTCAACAGGTCCCTGAGTGATCGGATCGCGGGGACCGATACGGCGGAGGGCAAGCGAAATGGCTGAACGGATTCTGAGCTCGCTCGACCTGGGAGACTGGGCCGAGCACTACGCTGCCGACCGGGGGTTTTACGGGCACTTCAAGGATGAAGTGTATCCCCTCTTCATCCGGCTGCTGGCCGACCTGCCCGTCAAGGCCCGCGTTCTGGACGTCGGCGCGGGGCCCGGCAACCTCGCCCGCGAGTTCCACCGTGCCAACCCGGATCACCAGTTGGACTGGGTATTGCTGGACGCCAGTGCCGAGCTGTTGAGTATCGCCCGGAAGCGGCTCGCCGGCCGCTCCGTTACCGCAATCAACCGTTCCTTCAATGCTGACGACTGGGCGGCCGAGATAGGCCGGGTCGACGCCATCGTCTCCAACAACGCCCTCTTTCACCTCAAGCCGGAAGGCATCGGGGGCTTCTACGCGGGCTGCTGCGGTGTACTGCGTCCAGGCGGATTCCTGCTGAACCAGCAGTCGTTCGCCTGGACCGCAAGCGTCCCCCCGCACGATGGCGCCTTCCCGGGACCGCTTCGGTCCAGGCTGCAACAGGCACTCCCGTCCCGCGAGACTCTGTCAGAGGAGGCAGAAGAGGCGCTGGCCAGGGAACACCGGGACGCGAGGCAGCGCCATCAGGAGGCCATCAGGAATGCGCGGGATTCCGGCGTGGCCATAGGCGATGGCTACCCGCCGTACCAGTTCGTGACTGTTGAACGACATGTCAACGCCATGCGCGAGGCCGGCCTGGCGGCCGGAACAGTCTGGCGCAAGCTGGAGTTCGCAGTGATCTGCGGCTTGAAGCCGAAAGACCCCTCCGGGGCGGGACTCTGACGCGGGCCGGCCCGCAGGACCGGTGCGGCGCGGGCGCGGCGCGGCACCACCCGAAGAAGCAGCGAGGAGACGAGAAGATGAAGATCGCAGTGGTCGGAGACGTTCACGCCAATCTCGAGGCACTGACCGCCGTGCTGGCGGACATCGACACGCAGAAGCCCGACGCGGTCTACTGCGTCGGGGACATCGCGGGCTACGGGGCGGATCCGGCCGCCTGCATCTCCCTGATCAGGGAGCGAAGCATCCCCACCGTGATCGGCAACTGGGACCAGACGGTCGCCGGCACCGTCGACAACATCGACGGGTACAACACCAGGGCGCAGTGCTCCGCCTACTGGACCCGCGGCGCTCTCTCTCCAGAGGAGAAGCGGTTCCTGGCGGGCCTTCCCGACACGGTGATCGAGAACGGCGTCCAGGTCGTCCACGCCAGGCCCGGCGAGGGCAATCCCATGAAGTACATCATGTCCGTCGAAGAGGCGCACGAGGCCGCCGCCGCGGCCCAGGCTCCGGTGGTCTTCCACGGCCACACGCACATAGCCGGGGTCTTCTTCGACGAAGAACCGTTGAGCTACTCCAAGGATGACGAGTTCACCGTGCCCGCCGGCGTCACTGCGGTCATCAACGTGGGCGCGCCCGGCCAGCCGCGCGACGGGGACACCCGCGCGATCTGGTGCCTCTACGACACCGAAACGCGCAAGGGGCAGTTCCGCCGCTGCGAGTACGACAAGGAGACCGCGTCGAGGAAGATCATCGATTCGGGCCAGCCGCCACTGCTGGGCGAGCGCCTGCTGCTCGGCAAGTAAGGGCAACGGAGAACCACCCCAGGGCGCGGGCAACTGTTCCCGCGCCCTCTTCTGTGGCCGGCACCCGGGGTCAGAGGCCTCGGCGCAACCGCTGCGCGGTGTTGAGGGTCTCGCCCCCTTTGACTCCGGAGATTCCGATCTGTGCCGCGAAAACGATTCGGGCACGCAAGGCGTTGACAGTCAGTAACGTGCAGGATTCCCGAAGGGGGCGCTCAGAGCACCTATGCTGCCGAGAGCAAACGCGCGTTGCGCCCTGCAGCGCGCAACGCACTGCAGTGCGAAGACTTGGGCCTCCCGTGCGGAACGCTGTCCGGCGGCGAGTTTTTCCCGGCCAAACATCCTTGGATGCAGCAGGCTAGAACGGTATAATGCCGCGACATTCGCTAATCGTAAACGCCCATGTTTTCCGTGATAGGAGGCCCACAATGCCGGACGATCCCCGGAAGAACGCTCGTGCTGTCGAACTCGTGTTCCTGGCTGTCTTCGTCACAGCGATGGCGATACCGGCTCGCGCGGGCGAAGTGGCCGAGACGGCCGCAACCGGCGGCAAGACCGCCAAGGCGTCCAAGGCCAACCGCGTGGAGGTGATCCTCAGCAACGGAGACAAGGTCGAGGGATCGCTGCTCAAGAAGGACGACACCTACCTCTACGTCTACGTGGGCGCCAACGTTCTGCGCCTGCCCCACAGCAAGGTAAAGGACATGAAGGGACTGGGCAAGGATGGCGGCATCAAGGAGGTCAAGACCTTCGAGCTGTTCAAGACCGCCAAGCTGCCCGTCCGCGCGGTGCAGGCGATGGTAAAGGAGTTGGCGCCGGCCATCGTGGTGGTCAAGACACCCAGGGGCATGGGCACCGGCTGGTTCTGCAACCGTGACGGCTACCTGGTCACCAACAACCACGTTGTCGCCGGAGAACGCTCCATAACCGTCACCATGTTCCACAAGGAGGGTGAGGGGTTCGGCAAGAAGGTCTTCAAGAAGGTCCGGATCGTCGCGCTCAACGACAAGATGGACCTGGCCCTGCTGAAGATCGAAGAGAAGATCGGCATCAAGTACCCCCAACTCTACCTGGGCGACTCGACCAAGCTCAAGGTCGGTGACAAGGCCTTCGCGATCGGCAACCCTCTGGGGCTGGAACGCTCCACCAGCCAGGGCAACATCAGCAAGACCGCGCGCAATTTCGAGGGTCGCCTCTATCTGCAGACGACTGCCCCCATCGCCCCCGGCAACTCCGGTGGGCCGCTCTTCAACGAGCGCGGCGAGGTCATCGGCGTGGTCAACATGGGCGCGGTCTTTTTTGACGGCCTGGGGTTTGCGATCCCCTCAAAATACGTGAAGGAGTTCCTCGGCAACGTGGAAGCCTTCGCCTACGACCAGGACAACCCCAACGCGGGCATCAAGTACATGGAAGTGCCGGTGACCTCCCGCGACCGCAAGATACGATTCACCGCATCCGAGTTCATCAAGGTCGGCCACGGCATCTCCTGCCTGACCCTGGCGGACATCAACAGCGACGGCACCAAAGAGATTGTCTTCGTGAACAACAACAAGGCGGAAATCGTTATCGCTCGATTGCGCAGGAAGGACGAGAAGGATGTCCGCCTGGACGACTTCGAGGAGATCAACACGCTGCCCTCCAGCGTGAAGTTCAAGACCAGGACCATTCCGATCGCCAGCCGGATAACCTCCATGGTCGTTTCGGACCTGAACGGCGACAAGCGGGCGGACATCATCTTCATCGGCGACACCGATGGGCTGGCGGTTCTGGAGCAGAAGCCCGACGGCAGCTTCGGTTCGCCGCGCAAGATCGACCGGGCTACCCGCCGCGGGCGGCGCGATGCCCTGCGCGTAGCGGACATCGACGGCAACGGCAAGATGGACCTGGTGGTGCTGCGAACCGCTGACCTGGCGGTCTTCCGCGACGGCACCAAACGCGAGCTCTACCCCCTCAACAAGGCCTACGCAAGCCGGCTCAAGAGCTTCGAGCTTGTTGACGTCAACGGCGACAAACGCCTCGACATCGTCTTCTTCTCGCTCGGCAAGCACTTCTCAACCCACATCCGGTTCCAGAACTCCAGCGGGCAGTTCACCGAAGAGAGGCCCCTGGCCTCGCGGGTTACCGGGCCGGTCCGCCCGTGCCTGGTCGGCGGCAAGATGCGCTTCCTGACACTGGACGCCGGTCTCAACCGGGTCCGCGAACTGACGCTCAAGACCGCCAAGCCTCCCGCGCCTGACGGCCCCGCCAAGTCGCTCGTGGTACTGCCCACCGACGCGGGGGTTTCGACCGCCACCGTTCTCGAGACCGGCGACACCGACGGTGACGGCCGGCTCGAACTGCTGGCCCTGGACCAGGTCAAGAACTCCTTCCTGGTCTACGCTTCGACCGGGAGTGGCTTCCGCGCAACGCGCTCGCCGTCCCCGCGTCGAATCAGCCACTGCCGGCTTCACACCGACGGCAAGGGGCGCGCCGCGGTCTTCAGCCTATCGCGCACCGACAAGATATTCGGCGTCAGCCGTCTGGAGAAATTCAAGGTCTCCTATCCCCGGCCGATCAACACCAGCGGCCAGGTCGAGTTCCTGGTACCGACCGGGAAGAAGCACCCCGAACTCATATGGGTCGAGAAGCACAAGTCCCGCTACTACGTGCGCAGCGCGCCGATCGCCGATCTTGCCGCCAGCGCCTTCGACGGCAAACAGGGCTCGGTCGACGTGAAGAGCACCGATCTCAAGTTCGGCGCCTCGGAGGACACCCTCAAGAGCCACCTGCCCCGCAAGCCCGCCGCACTGGCCTTCGGAGACTTCAACAGGGATGACAAGACCGACATAGTGGTCTACTGGTCCTACTCCGGAAAGGAGAGCCTCTACCTGGGCATCGGCGAGAACCGCTATCGCGAGGTGATCAAGGACCAGAACTTCATCGACGAGCAGAAGGGACAGCCGCTGATCGTCACCGACGTGGATGCCGACGGCAAGCAGGACGTGCTGCTGGTCAAACCCGGTTTCGTGCGCGTGCTGCGCGTGGACGCCAAGAACAAGCTCTACGTAGAGAAGCAGTTCAACTGGGAGTTCGACCTGGTCAGTCAGCTCACGCTCTACGATCGTTCCGGAAAGAAGCCACGCTTCGCGGCGCTGGCCGGGCGGCACGTCAAGATCGTAGAACTCGATGCCGCCGCAGGATCCTTCTCGCTGGTCGGAACCATCGAGACCAGCATCGCTGGTACCGGCCGGATGCAGGTCGGCGATGTCGACGGCAACGGCAAGACCGACATTCTGATCCCCGGCATGGGCGCGGTCACGATTGCCCTGAGCTCCCCGGAGACGCGCTCGGTTGACTCGCGCATGTTGCTCAACGCCAAAGTGGACTACTTCCGCTACTGGAACCTCTGGCCCGCGGATGTGGACCAGGACGGCAAGCCGGAGGTTCTGCTGTTAGACAGCCGCAAGGCCATGTTCGAGATATACCGCCTGAACGACGCCGGCAAGCTGCGCCTGGCCATGCGCCACCGGCTCTTCGAGAAGACCATCTTCCAGCGCGGTGATTCCAACACCCACGAACTGCCCCAGGAACTGCGAGTGGGTGATGTCGACGGCAACGGCAAGCCCGACTTCATCTGCATTCTCCACGATCGCGTGGCCATATACCTCCAGGCCGGCAGGTGAACCGGCGAATCTGCGTACCCGTTTCCTGAAGGAGAGACTCTTGAAACCAATAGCAGCCATCCTCCTGACGCTGGTCGTTTTCACCGCACCTGCAGCCCTGACTGCCGGGGAGATCACCCAGAACCTCCCGGAAAGCACCGTGCTCTACGCCCGCCTGGACATCGCGGTCGCCCTGCGCAACTACCGGGACCAGATCAAGACCATCGACGAGGAACAGGCCGAGAAGCTCCTGTTCCAGACCAGGGAGCTCATCACCCAACTCAAGACCCTCGCCGCCCGCCACGAGTTCAAGCCCAAGCTCTTCGACGAGTTCGAGAAGACCACGATGCACTTCGTCATCTCGCTGTTGAAGGAACCGATCATCAAGGTCCACAAGTACAAGAGCCCCAAGTGGGACCCTGAAACCGGCAAGCGAATACCCGGTGAGTTCGTGGAACGTTCCTTCACCCAGCGCCAGGACTTCGCCTTCGCACTGGTCCTGGATACCACGGAAGAGGTGGCCGGCGACTTCCTGGATCAGGTCAAGGCCCTGACTCAACGCCAGAAGGACAAGAACCCCGACAACAAGGGGCCGGCATACAAGGAACTGGAGGTCGAGGAAGGCGAGCTGATCTCTTCGCCGAGCGGCGGGGTCAGCATTGGCCGCCTGGGCAACCGCCTGATCCTCGCGCAGGGCAATCCCAAGGAACTGTGGGCGACCCTGCGCTCAGCCCCCGAGAAGCCGCTCGCCGAGAACGCCGTCTACAAGCGCCTCAACGCCGGTGAGGTCACGCCGCAGGCCCTGCTTGTTACCAACATCTCCACGCTGGTTGGCCACCTCGAGGAGTCGCTGAAGCGCCAGCTCAAGGAGGCCGCCAAGCGAGCCGAGAAGAACCCCGATGCGGCCAGGTGGATAGTGTTGCCGGCAGAGAACAACCTCAAGCAGTTCAACTTCTTCAAGAAGGTACTCGGCCTGGACCGCATCAAGTGCCTGGGTCTCTCGGCCCGCGTGGGCAAGCGGGACGGGACCATCTTCAACGATTATCTCCTGACCGCTCAGCTGGAGGCCCCGATCACTCCAATGGTCCGGATGATGCTGGACGGAGGCCGCAAACTCGAAGCGCCGGGGATCGGCAAGGTCAACAGCGTGGCCCTGATGTTCAGGACCGGCTTCAAGGGCATTTTCGACGAGCTCCTGAAGGAAGCCGAGACCGAGAAACAGCTGGCCAGTGAACTGGGCAAGATCTCTGCACAGATCAAGGGCATGACCGGGTTCGGACTGGCCGAGATACTCGGACAGCTCTCCGGTGATGTCTACGCGTTCGTGGACATCGTGAAGAAGAAGCACACCGTCAAGCGGTACCAGGTAGACGCGGAAGGCAAAGGCACGTTCGTGAACACCGAAGTCGAGGAACCCCTCCCCGAGATACTGGTTCTCCTGGGGCTCAAGGACCGCGAAGCCTTCACGGAGATGATCTCCAAGGCTTTCACCTCGATATCCGCCCAACCCAACGGCGCCCAAATCGTTCGCAAGCGGGTGTACCAGGGGACTCCGGTCTACATCGTGGGCAGCGATGCCGGCAAGAAGGACGCCGATCCGGACGGCCTGACCACCTTTGCCGCGGTGGTGGTCGGTCGCCACTTGAGCTTCGGCACGTGGAAGGACGTGACCCGGCTGATCCGTAGGTCCAAGGAAGACAACCCGGAGGCCGACAATCTCGCCCCGCTCATCGCCGGAAACCGCGATGCCGGAGTGATTGCCGCGTTCTGGACGGACATGGCCAAGCGCATCCAGAAAATGGCCAGGGAGAAGAGCGGTGTTGGCACCCCTGCCGACCAGCTGAAGATCCTTCTGAAAGCGGTTGAGACCATGCCCCTGCCCCTGGCCGAGGGGGACGAGGAGGAACAGCGCAAGTTCCGCGAATCGCTCAAGCGCATGGTCGAGGCCTATCACACCATCAACCAGAAGCTGGAGGAAATGCTGCCGGAGACGGTCGTGGCAACCGGCAAGCTCAACGGCAACTTCTACGACCTGCGCTGCAACATCCTGCTCAAGAAGAAGCAGTAGCCAGACGCACGCTATCCATCCCCGGTGCAGGCGGCGGAGACTCGCATCTTCGCCGCCTGTCAGTTCAGGGCGCCGAGCGCAAACGCGCGGCGCGTTCCGACAGGACGCGGCGGTAGCGCTCGACGCTCATCTTCCCGGCTTCGCGCTCGACGGCCTCGGCGGCTTCAGAGCGCTTCCCGGCGCGCTCCAGGACATCGGCCAGGAGAGTCACGAGATCGACGCGGCCCTCTTCCACCAGGCCGGTCCTGGTCTCCCGGATCCGAACGTCGGCCTCCCCGAAGTGATGCGACCGGCCATGACCCCCAGGTAGACGCAGCTGGACATGAAGAGCACCAGGCAGGCGTAAGAGAACCCGACTACAGTCACAGCTTCTCCAGCGCCTGGGGGTGCTCCAGCCGCCGGGCGGCCTCTTCGCGCGAGATGCGCCCCGCGCGGTAGAGGTCCAGCAGCGAACTGTCCATGGTGTGCATGCCCAGGCGCGCCTGGGTCTCGAGGATCCCGGCGAGCATCTGGGTCTTGCCCTCGCGGATCAGGTTGCTGATCGCGGGGCTGTTGCGCAGCAGTTCGGTGGCCAGGGCCAGGCCCTCGCCGTCCTTGTCGGGGATCAGCTTCTGGCTGACCACCGCCAGGAGCGTGAACGACAGCTGCAGGCGGATCTGCCCCTGCTGGTGCGGCGGGAAGACGTCGATGATCCGGTCTATCGACTGCACGGTGCTGCCGGTGTGCAGCGTGGCCATCACCAGGTGGCCGGTCTCGGCAGCGGTCAGCGCCGCGGCGATCGTATCCTGGTCGCGCATCTCGCCGATCATGATCACGTCCGGCGTCTCGCGCAGCGAGTGGCGCAGGGCGCTGGCGAAACTGGTGGTGTCGCGACCCACCTCGCGCTGGTCGACGATGCTCTTCCTGTTCTTGAAGACGAATTCTATCGGGTCTTCAACGGTGATGATGTGCGCCCGACGGTTCTGATTGATGTGCTCGACGAGTGACGCAAGAGTCGTGCTCTTGCCGCAACCGGTCGGCCCGGTCACCAGGATGAAGCCCTGCGGCAGGAGCGACAGCTCTTCGAGCGCGGGGGGCAGGCCCAACTCCTGGACTCCGGGGATCTCGAGGGGCACAAGCCGGAACGCGGCCGAGACCGCGTCGCGCTGGCGGTAGATGTTGCCGCGGAACCTCCGTCCGGAGATGTTCGCAGCCATGTCCACTTCGCCGTCGCGCTCGAAGGTGGCGATCTCCGCGTCGGTCATCACCGCGTAGACCATCTTGCGGACCTCGTCGTCTTCGAGCGGATCCGTCTTGAGAAAGCGCAACTCACCGTTCACGCGCAGGGTCGGCGGGGTCCTGGCGGTAAGCAACAGGTCGGAAGCCTTGACCTCGACGGCCTTCTCGAAGAGATCCACGATGCTGTGCGTCACGGCTGAGCCCTCCCCGGAAACCCCGCATTTCATCGGACAAGAGTGTAACCGCCGCCACCTTGCGAAAGTCGCGGCATTTCGCAACTTCAGACCCTGCCGGCACTTCGGTTCGGTCGCGTGCAGGCTTCCGGTCCACTCACATCGATGGACAGGATGCAGAGGACCGAGGCAGAAGGCGAGGGGGTTCAGGGGCGCCCCCGGGAAGCCCCGAGCCTGAGGCCGAGCGAGCGGCAGTTCAGGGATACGAGAATCCTTCAACTTGGCCGCATCTACCCACAACTCACGGGCGTGGCTGCTTGATTTTCCTGTTTGCCGTCTCTCAACGGCCTGCCAGACTGCTGCGGGCGGCAACGCCCGGCGGATATTTCCGGCTACAGGGCTATCGAATTTGACTCAACAGCAGAGCACGGCCGCCCGCAACCGACGCGCCAGCGCGCCAGGGCCCGCGCTGTCACGCCGGCTGCGTGGGGGCCTATCCGGGCGCCTCTCTCCTGTCGCAGAACGCTGGCGTCCTCTGGCCGACCGGGTCGGTGGCGCCGGCGGCAGTGAGGCGCGAAGCGCGCCAGCGCTCCGGTCTCCGCAGACCTTTGAATGCCGTCGCGCCGCGGCCGCGCCCCGCCGCGCGGTCCGGAAGCATCTGCCTTGATTGGATGGGGCTGACTGCGAATCGTCGGCCCCCGGAACTGCGGTTGCGAAGTCCAGTGAACGGCGCGGGCTAAGAGCGATGGCCCTGGATAGGGTTGCGTGAAGAGTTGACTCCGCGCCGCACTCGCGGTAGTTTGTGGGAGCACAACGCCGCGCGCCCGGCCGGTACGACATCCTCGACGAAACCAACTGCCCCTGGGGCGGCGCAACTCTGCGTCGGGCGCGGGGTGTTGCTTTGTGTGTTCTGCAAGTAGACGAAGACCTGCACTGTTATCCTGATGAGAAAGAGGAAGCCTATAGCGACGGGCGACGAAAGTGGTGGCGGTGGGGAGTTGGCCGCCGTCAGGACGCGGCATGTGTATGAGGAGGTCCGGGCCTTCTTGGTTGCGCACCGGATTGCGGATGACGTGAAAGCAATATGCGATGAGTACGGCGTAGAGAGTTTCGAGGTGCCGCAGAAATAGTGTAGAGGAGATTGGGTTGGGTGAATGAAGAAGGCGGGATTGTCAAGGGTTGGGCCAAACACAACATTGCTGCCTCTAATTTCGCCTTTTCAGCTGACTCCAAGACTGATATATTCTGGCAGGACTATACAGGGCATGTCGCATACTCATGCCTTCGTTTTTGGTGGCACAGTGGGGATCTGACTTGATGACACCTGCCAATTTTCAGCAACTTGCCAACTTTATTTGGTCTGTGGCAGACCTTCTGCGCGGACCATATCGGCCGCCCCAATACGAACGGGTTATGTTGCCCCTGACTGTTCTGCGTCGTTTTGACGCGGTCTTGGCACCGACCAAGGAGGCTGTCCTCAGGAAGCACGCAACTTTGAAGGACAAGGACCCGCAGCTTGTGGACCGGATATTGAACGAGCTCGCCAAGGACGAGGAAGGCAAGCCACTGGGCTTTCACAATCACAGCCAACTTGACTTCGCCAAACTCAAGGGCGATCCGGACAATATCGGCCGGCACCTTACCGACTTCATCAACGGTTTTTCGGAAAACATTCGTAAGATCTTCGAACGATTTGAGTTCGACAAAGAGGTGGAGAAGCTTGAGGAGGCCAACCGCCTCTACCAGGTCGTCGCTCGGTTTGCAGAGATCGACCTGCATCCTGAGCACGTCGACAACATCACCATGGGGTTGGTCTTTGAAGACTTGATCCGGCGATTCAACGAAGCAGCCAATGAGACGGCAGGAGATCACTTCACGCCGCGCGAGGTAATCCGTCTCATGGTCAACCTGCTGCTGGAGCCGGACACCAAGGTGCTTACCCAGGAAGGCGTTATCGTCACTATCTGTGATCCGGCCTGCGGTACCGGAGGCATGTTGGCTGAAAGCCAGAACTGGATCCGCGAACACAATGAACATGCCACGGTCAAGGTTTACGGGCAGGATTACAACCCTCGATCCTATGCGGTTGCCGCCTCTGATCTGCTGATCAAGGGACATCGCGACAGTCGCATAGAATACGGCAATACCCTGATCAACGACCAGTTTCCTGATATGCACTTCGATTACCTGCTGGCCAATCCGCCCTTTGGCGTGGACTGGAAGGGGGAGAAGAAGGAGATCGATCGCCGTCCAAACTTCTGTGGGTACAGCGGCAAGTTACCTCGAGTCAACGATGGGGCTCTGCTCTTCCTGATCCACATGATCTCCAAGTATCAGCTGTGGAAGAAGGCCGACCGCAACACGCCGGGTTCACGCATTGCCATTGTCTTCAACGGCTCTCCTCTCTTCACCGGCGGCGCGGGCAGCGGTGAGAGCGATATTCGACGCTGGATCATCGAACACGACTGGTTGGAGGCCATCGTCGCCCTGCCGGAGCAGATGTTCTACAATACCGGAATCGGCACCTTCATCTGGGTACTCAGCAATCGGAAGGAAAAGCATCGCAAGGGCAAGATTCAACTCATCGATGCCCGTGAACGCTGGGTGCCCATGAAACGCAGCCTCGGGAACAAGCGCCGTTATCTGGACGACTCGGCCATTGAGCACGTTACCCGCGAACACGGTACCATGAACGCCTCCAAAATCAGCAAGTCTTTCGATAACACAGATTTCGGCTACAGACGAGTGATTATTCAGCGCCCGTTGCGCCTGCGCTTCCAGATCACCCAGGAGACCAAGGAACACTTCCTTGACACACATCCGGAACTTCTTGATGCGGTTCTGGCCGTAGAGGAAGCCATGGGCAACGAGTCGCATCTTGACTGGAATGCAGCCTGGGAGCAGGTACAGAAGATCGTCAAGGATCTTCCGGAGGGTGTTGACGGGTGGTCAAGAGGTGCCAAGGGTACTGCCCAGAAGAAGAACTTTCGCGAGGCTTTCACGGTGGTTGATCCGGAAGCAGAACCGGTCATCGCCAAGCACCACAAGAAACTGCAGCTCGACGCTGCCGAACTCTTCCCCGGACAGACCCTGCCGGAACTGAAGAAGGGCGAACTTGAAGCTCTCCTCGGTTTGCATCCCGCAGGCAAGGGCAAGTGGGTGGAATACGAACCCGATACCGCATTGAAAGATGCGGAGAACATCCCACTCAACGAAGATGTCGTGAGTTACGTTCTACGCGAAGTACGCCCCTATGTAGATGACGCCTGGATCGACCGCGGAACCCTGGACGAGCAGGACGGTGGTATCGGCAAGGTTGGCTATGAGATCAACTTCAACCGTGAGTTCTTTCAGTATACCCCTCCTCGGCCACTTGAGGAAATCGACGCGGAACTGGAGCAGGTTGAAAAGCGCATAATGAGCTTGTTACAAGAGGTAACCGAGTGAAGCCGCTGCTCACCGAAATTCGCGCACTGATCCAATCCGCACGCGGGGCGGTGGTGCATTCGGTGGACCTCATTCAGGTCCTGACCAACTTTGAAATCGGGCGGCGTATTGTCGAACACGAGCAGAGTGGCCAGGAACGCGCCGAATACGGCAAGGCACTGCTCAAGGAGCTTTCCGCAGCCCTGACGACCGAGTTCGGACGCGGTTTTTCGCGCTCCAATTTACAAAACATGCGCAAGTTTTACCTTACCTATGCGGATAGACTTCCCGAGAAATGCCAGATGCCGTCTGGCAAATTACCGTTGAAGAAGATATATGAGACAGTGTCTGGCAAATTGGAGGCCTCCGTAACCGACTGTGCATTAGATGGTTACGCCAGCATGCAGCAAGGGGCGTTCAGGGTCTTTGCGCTGAGCTGGTCTCAATACGTCTTCCTGATTTCCATCGACAGTCCTGATGAACGCAGATTCTACGAGATAGAGGCAGCCGAACAGGGCTGGTCCCTGCGCGAACTGAAGCGACAGTTCAACTCCGGTCTCTACGAGCGCCTGGCGCTGAGCCGGGATCAGGAGGGCGTCCGCCAGCTATCCGCTGAAGGCCAGGTGATTAGCCGGCCCGAGGACATGCTCAAGGAACCCTACGTCCTTGAGTTTCTGGGGCTCGACGAGAAGGAGAAGTATTCCGAGTCGGACCTCGAAACCGCCATCATCGACAAGCTCGAGCATTTTCTGCTCGAACTGGGCAAGGGTTTTCTCTTTGAGGCCCGGCAGAAGCGTTTCACCTTTGATGAGGAGCATTTCTTCGTCGACCTGGTCTTCTACAACCGGCTGTTGCGCTGCTACGTGCTGATCGATCTCAAGCTCGGGAAACTCAATCACGGTGATCTCGGCCAGATGCAGATGTACGTCAACTACTTCGACCGCCACGTCAAACTGCCCGAGGAAGCCTGTACCGTCGGAATCGTGCTCTGCAAGAAGAAGCACGACGCCCTGGTCGAGATCACCCTGCCCAAAGACGCCAACATCCACGCCCGCGAATACCAGCTCTACCTGCCGGACAAGGAACTGCTGCGCAGGAAGTTGGCGGAGTGGGGGGAGGGCGTGGGAGAATGACCACGTCCGTCCCCATCGAATACCGCCGGCTCAAGTACGCCGCCACCATCAATGATGAGTCGCTTCCCGAAAAAACAGATCCAGATTACGAGCTTCAGTATATCGACATCGGAAATGTTGATTCATACGGCAATGTGAATGACATAGCAGTCCATAAGTTCGAGGATGCGCCGAGTCGAGCCCGCAGGATTGCCCGGGATGGCGATGTTATCATCTCCACAGTCAGAACCTACTTGCAGGCAATTGCCCCGATTGAGAACGCACCTGAGAACCTGATCGTCTCGACTGGCTTCGCTGTTGTTCGCCCACTACGCGAGTTCTTCGATGCGCGTTTCTGCAAGTATGCACTGCGTGAGGAGCGTTTTCTCTGGGAAGTCGAAAGTCGGTCCACTGGTGTCAGCTATCCGGCAATCAATGCTTCAGATCTGGCCGATATTCGAGTGGGATTCCCAGCTCTCAGAGCCCAACGCCTCATCGCCGATTACCTCGATCGGGAAACCGCGCGCATTGACGCGCTGGTGGCTGAAAAGGAACGCATGCTGGCGTTGCTGGAGGAGAAACGCGCCGCCCTCATCAGTCGCGCCGTCACCCGCGGCCTCAATCCCGACGTCCCCCTCAAACCCTCCGGTCTCGACTGGCTGGGTGAAGTTCCGAAGCACTGGCAGATCAGAAGATGCGCAACGTTGTTCCAAGAAGTGGATGAGCGAAACAGCCCAGACCTGCCACTCCTGAATGTATCATTGAACACAGGAGTTACCCTGCGCGTGTTCTCAGACGACCGGATCGAGTCTGTTGCAGCAGACTTTTCTACATACAAAGTAGCCAGAAAGGGAGATCTTGTATTCAACAAGATGCGGTTCTGGCAAGGAGCAGGGGGAATTGCCCCTGAAGATGGGCTAACCAGTCCTGACTACATAGTGGCTCGGATAAGTGTGGCACTTGATGAAAGATACACTGAGCTCTTGATCAGATTACCTCTGTTCAGCAATGAGGTCCGTCGCTATTCATACGGCATGGTCGATGATCGCCTCCGCCTGTACTGGATGGAATTCAAGAATTTGCGTATACCTGTTCCCCCTTTGCTTGAACAGAAGGAAATCGTCCGCGCTCTCGATCTAGAAGTGGAGGAACTTCTGGCTTTGTCCAAGGCGCTTGAACAGTCAATAGCACTGGCCAAGGAACGCCGCTCCGCCCTCATTACCGCCGCGGTGACCGGCCAGATCCCAGTTGAGGCGATGACCGCATGAAGCTCAAACACCTCAGTCTTGCCCACTGCGGTGGCTTCGAGCAGCTCGACTTAGATTTCGAAGATGATGTCACCCTGATCGCTGGTGTTAACGGGTCTGGGAAGTCAACGCTGTTGCGTGCGCTTGCTGTAGTTCTCAGTCGAGCCATGCCGGAATTCACGCCATCTCGTTCCGCTCCAATTTACTTCACTGACGACAACATCTATGAGGACCGAAGTTCGCTTGAGGTGTCAGTTCGATTGGCGATAGATGGACAGACCATCAGCGCCGGTGTGCAGCGTGTGCGCAACGCTGAAGACAAGGGCGACCGCTTTGTTCTTCTGCGGCAGGCGGAAGATGGCAGAGGACATACGAGTCTTGTGGAAGCGCTACGGGCCCGCACACTGACCGGTGATATAGAAGCCGGGATGAAGGAGACTCGGGCAGCACTCGCTGCTCTCAAGAACATTGCCAATCCGCCCTTGGCGGTCTATTTTACCCCCAAGCGCCAACTCCCCGGCCAACCTCGCAGTTTGCCCGAGTCCAAGCCCTTTGACCGGTCTTTGGCTTATGGCCGAGCCCTTCATGATCGTGAAGTGGAACTGCGCGAGTTCATGCACTGGTTCCGCACTCAAGAGAAGCTCGGAACCGCGAACGAACCGCATCGCCTGAAGGTACTCGACTCCCTGCGTGAGGTCGTAACCGAGTTGATGCCCGAGTTCACCAGGTTGCGGGTGGAAGAAGAGCCCCGCCTGGGTTTCGTGGTCAACAAGCAAGATCAAGCGCTTTACCTGCATCAGCTTTCCGACGGCGAACGAGGGCTGCTTGCACTTGTCTTCGATCTTACCCGGCGTCTGGCCATCGCTAATCCTGAGAGCAGCGACCCCATAGCTGAAGGCATTGCCCTGGTGATGATCGATGAGATCGAATTGCACCTGCACCCGAAGTGGCAGCGCGAGATCCTCGGACGTCTGCGCCAGGTGTTTCCGAATTGCCAGTTCGTGGTAACCACCCACTCGCCTTTAGCGCTCGGAGAGGTGGAGGCTCGCTGTGTACGCTTCCTGGAACACGTAAAAGGCAAAGTGCAGTCCATAACTCCGACTGAAGCCTACGGCATGGATGCCAATCGCATCCTGCAGGAGCTAATGGACGCTCCCGTTCGCAACACGGCCATCGCGTCAGAGCTTCGCGGGCTGTTTGAGCTGATCGATCAGGAGCAGTTCAATCGGGCCCGTGCCAAGATCGAAGAACTCGAAGCCAAGCTTGGACAGGATGAACCCGAGCTGACTCGTGCCACATCGTTAATTGCCTTTCTGGACGGGGCCGAGTGATGCGAACCATCCAAAAAAGCAGTGAACCCACATCACTTACAGAACATCGAGCGGTGCCCCACGCAGATTTCGAGAATTACGTAGACAAGGACATACTGCGCCAATCATTGGTGGCTGAACAGCGAGGACTGTGTTGCTACTGTCAGTCGCGTGTCCGAGCCTGTTGTTCTGATATGAAGATCGAGCACTGGCAGTGTCAGGCAAACCACCCACGCCGGCAACTGGACTACAGCAATTTGCTGGCCGCCTGCTTGGGAGGTCAGGGACGACCGTCGAATGCTCAGCACTGTGACACGCGCAAGGGAGAGGCAAGCCTGAAGTACTGTCCGGCTGACCCTTCTCATCAAATTGAAAGCCGCATCTGCTTCCTTGGAGATGGACGTATCCGGTCGACGGACTCTGATTTTGACCAGGAATTGAATGAAGTGCTAAATCTCAACTGGAGCCGGCTGGTCAGCAATCGCAAGGCTGTGCTAGATGCATTTAAGCAGAGACTGGGCAGAGGTCAGCTAAATGCTGCTCGTGAGCTTAAGAAATGGAACGGATCTGAACCCGGAGACTTGCCAGAATACGCCCAGGTAGTGGTATTCTGGCTGGAAAAGAAGATTGCGAGGGTCGCCGGATGAAGCCAACTTCCGAAGTCGCCTTTGAAACCGCCATTGAGGATGTGCTTCTCGCCGACGGTTATGCGAAATTGGTCTCCGCTGATTTCGATCGTGAACGCGCGATCTTTCCACAGGTGGCGCTGGACTTCATCCGCGATACTCAGGCCCAAACATGGGCGAAACTCGAAACACTGCACGGCGAAGAGACCGGCGAACGCGTGCTTCAGGCGCTCTGCAAGTGGATGAATACTCATGGAGCCCTGACCACCCTGCGCCACGGCTTCAAGTGCTTCGGCAAGACCTTGCGCGTTGCCTTTTTCAGGCCGGCGCATGGCCTGAACCCGGACCTGGAGGCCCGTTACCAGGCTAACCGCCTGGGCTTGACCCGGCAGCTGCATTTCAGCGCCAGGAACGAGAAGTCCGTAGATGTTGTCCTCTCAGTCAATGGAATTCCGGTGGTAACGCTGGAGCTGAAGAATCCGCTCTCCGGCCAGACTGCAGCCAATGCCATACACCAGTATCGGCACGACCGGGACCCGCGGGAACCGATCTTCCAGTTCACAAAGCGGACCCTGGTGCATTTCGCCGTTGATACCGAAGAAGTGCACATGACCACGCGACTGGCGGGCAGCAGCACTCATTTTCTGCCCTTCAATCGTGGCGCTGGGGGCGGCGCAGGAAACGCTCCTGACCCCAAAGGGCGCAACTATAAGACCGCCTATCTCTGGGAGGAGGTCTTATCCCGCGACAGCTTACTTGACCTGCTCGCGCGGTTCCTCCATCTGAGCGTTGACGAGAAACGCTCGGACGAAGGCAAGAAGGTCCGCAAGGAAAGCATGATCTTTCCGCGTTACCATCAGCTGCAGGCCGTGCGGCAAATGGTAGATGCAGCCCGCGAGGAAGACGTGGGCCACAATTACCTCGTTGAACATTCTGCCGGCAGCGGTAAGAGCAATACGATTGCCTGGCTGGCCCATCGGCTATCCTCCCTGCACAGCGAACAGGATGAGCGCATCTTCGACAGCGTTGTGGTTATCACCGACAGAATCGTACTCGATCGGCAGCTTCAGGAGACCATTTACCAGTTCGATCACCGCCAGGGGGTGGTTCAGAAGATTGACGAAGATTCCCGTCAACTCGCCGAGGCCCTGGAAGCGGGTGTGCCTATTGTCATCACCACGCTCCAGAAGTTCCCATTCGTGTCGAATCAGCTTATGAAGCTCGCTGAGGAGCGCGGCAGCGACGGCAAGAACTATCTGCCGACGCGCAGGTACGCCGTGATTATCGACGAGGCGCACAGCTCGCAATCGGGCGAGACCGCTGCCGAGCTCAAGGGCGTTCTGGGCGGCGCCGAGCTGCACAAGAAGGCGCAGGAACTGGCCGGGGAAGAAGGCGAGCTTGAGCTGGAACGCCTGTTCCGGGCCATGGCCAAGCGTGGTCGCCAGCCTAACATGAGCTTCTTCGCATTTACCGCTACGCCCAAGCACAAGACTCTGGCCATATTTGGCCGCGATGGGGAGCCGTTCCACCGCTACACCATGCGCCAGGCCATCGAAGAGCGGTTTATCGAAGATGTGCTTCGGAACTACGTTTCCTACAAGACCTACTACAAACTGATAAAGAAGGTCGAGGACGACCCGAACGTCGAACGCAAGAAGGCCGCGCGAGCGCTCGCCCGCTTCATGCGTCTGCATCCGGCCAGCATCGCTCAAAGGACGGAGATTATCGTAGAGCACTTCCAGCAACATACCCGTCACAAGATAGGCGGGCATGCCAAGGCCATGATTGTCACTGGTTCACGGCTTGAAGCTGTGCGATACAAACAGGCAGTAGATGCCTACATTGCGAAGAAAGGCTACCCTATCCGAACGTTGGTGGCTTTCTCCGGAACCGTAGAAGACGACAAGGTTCCGGAGAAGACCTACACCGAAGTCGGGATGAACAAAGGGGTAAGGGAGAAAGAGCTCCCTGAGGTCTTCGCGAAACCTGAATATCGTCTGCTGCTGGTGGCCGAGAAGTATCAGACAGGTTTTGATCAGCCCCTGCTGCACACCATGTACGTTGACAAGCGTCTGGCTGGAATTCAGGCTGTTCAGACGCTGTCGCGTTTGAACCGGATTCACCCACTGAAAGAGGACACCTTTGTTCTCGATTTTGTAAACGACCCTGATGAAATCAAAGAGGCCTTCCAGCAATACTACGAAGGCTCGGTAATGGGCGAAGAGGTCGACCCGGACCACCTCTACGAGGTCAAGGCGGAGTTGGATGCATCTGGCATCTACCTTCAAACCGAGGTGGAGGATTTCGCTCGGATCTTCTTCGCGCCCAAGCGGAGACAGAGTCCTGCGGATCACAGGAACATGAACGCGATCCTTGACCAGGCTGTGGCTCGATTTCAGGAGCGTCAGACACACGAGGAGGAAGAAGCGGAGCTGTGGCGCGGCAAGTCGCAGGCTTTTCGCAATCTTTACAGTTTCCTGAGCCAGGTGATTCCCTATCAGGACAGCGACCTGGAGAAGCTGTTTACATATCTGCGTCATCTGACGCTCAAGCTGCCCAAGCGCAAGACCGGCCCCGGCTATCGGTTCGACGAAGAAGTGGAACTGGACTATTTCCGGCTTCAGAAAATCAGCGAAGGTTCGATCAACCTGAATGAAGGGCAGGCCGAGCCATTGAACGGGCCGCGCGAGGTTGGAACCGGTATGATTCGCGAAGAACATGTTCCTTTGTCGCGCCTGATCGATCTGATCAACGAGCGGTTCGGTGGTGATCTCACCGAGGCCGACCAACTCTTCTTCGACCAGATTGCTGAAGCGGCAGGTCAGAACGAGTCGCTGCAGAAGGCCGCCGAGGTGAATTCCCTCGACAAGTTCCAGCTGGTCTTTCGCCAAGTTCTGGAGTCGCTCTTCATTGAGCGCATGGAGCTGAACGAGGAGCTCTTCACTGAATACATGAGCAAGCCGGACTTGCAGGAACTCGTTTCCCAATGGCTGGGACAACAGGTCTACAATCGACTTGGCAGACTGGAGGGCGAAGGCGCCTGACGGGGGCATCTGTAGCTGGAGGTAGAGAATGCCCTTTGGAAATCCCAAGACGGGCCTGCTCCGAGACATTTATCAAGGTCATGAACGAGATCGATCCTGCGGGCATATACCATCACGGAACTTCAAAAAATCTTCCGAGGGAAAGAGTGATGGGTATTGGGTGTGAAGGGAGCGGTCGGCGGGGGTGGCCGGCGTGGTCTTGGGAGGAGTCTTGCGTTGGTGGAGTTTCTGGATACCAGATGCTGGGGGTATGATTGCAGCAGGTAAAGACTTCTCCCCCCTGGAGTGGATTCAGCCTGCGGCGTTACGCAGCGCGCCGGCGGGCAGGCAGGTGCGATAGGGCATCTTTTCGTGCGGCTCGATGCCGATGATCTCGGCGATGGCCGCAGGGCTGCCGAAGAGTTGGCAGTGGAGTTGCATGTTTCCGCCGCAGTTGGGGCAGCGCAGCGGGTGCTTCTCGCCGGCGGCCTGCCGGCGGCGCATCCAGCTGGCCGGGGCGGGTCGGCGCCGCTTGCGCTGCCCCAGGGCCTTTCTGGCGGCAGCCAGGAGTCTGGTTTTCACGCGCGAAGCGAACAGCCCGTAGTAGCGCAGGTGCCGGGCATTCTTCTCGGGGATGTGCTGGACCAGGCGGTCGATGAACTGCAGCACCGGGAGCTTCATCCAGGCGGGCTTGCCTCCCCGGTAGTAGTCCTTGTAGCGGAAAGTCACGTGGCAGCCGTCGTACTTCGCGATGCGCGTCTCTCCCAGCGCCGGTCGCCGGCTGTAACGCGCGCAGTACTTCACCGCGCCGGAAGCGTCTTCCAATGCCGGCCCGATGCGTACCCGCCATTTGCTTTTGCCGATGAATCCGAGCAGGCGTTCGACGTTCAGCCTCCGCCGCCGGTCGCTCCGCAGCCGGCGGCAGTACAGCTTCTTGCGGCGGTGCTCCTGCAGGATTCCGGCGACCACCCGCAGCCGCCACTCGGTGGCCAACTCCACGGCCGAGACCAGCGAACGGCTCGGCGCGGGGAACCAGCGCGTGCCGTCCAGCGCCAGGCCCCCGGCGGTTACCATCATGTGCCAATGCGGGGTCCGCTTGAGATCCGAACCGAAGGTGTGCAGCGCGATCAGCATCCCGGGCAGGTAGCGCTTGCGCCTGCGTTTCATCCGCGCCCGGCCCTTGCGGCCCAAGGGTACGGGGTCGCCGCGAGTCAGTGCCAGCACCGCGTCGGCCGCGGCGCGGAACATCACCCTTTCCAGCCTCCCGCGATTGTCCCTGATCAACAGCCGCAGCTGCCAGGGTATCGTGAAAATCAGGTGCCGGTAGGGCACCGCCAGCAGGTCGCTCAGCAATCGCTCGCACCAGTCCCGGGTCCGGGCGGTCCCGCAGCTCGAACAGAAACGCGACTTGCAGCTGTGCGGCACCACCCGCAGCGTCCCGCATCCGGCGCAGCGATACACGCTGGCCCCCATCGCCGCCGTGCAGCAGGCCAGCACCCGCCTCACATGGTAGCGAACCGCGGGACGAACCGCGTTTCCCAGTTTCCCCTGCCAGGCCAGGTAGCGCCTCCAGTTGTTCCGGTCGCGCAGGATCCCGGCTATCCGCACCCTCCCGCCTACCGTCTCCATGCGCTACATATTGCACGCCCACGAGTAGATCCCAAGTGCAGAACCGCACCCGGGTGGTGGCACCGGGGCCACGCAACCGAGCGTGACCGCGCGGTTGTTTGCGCTGGCGCGCCGGTTGCGGGCCGCCGCACGGGGGCGCGGAAGCGCCCGAGAAAGAGCAGGGGGCTCCCCCTCTACAAGTCGATGGGGGAGCCCCCGTCGTCTACCTCCCACTACCGCCGTGAGCGACCTCTTGTGCTCGCATGCGCTCTTTTGCGGCCGAAGGCCGCCGGCGCGAAGCGCCTATGTTCAGAACCTGGAGCAGATCAGAAGCAACGATTCCCTGCGGCCTGGCTTTCAGGCCCTCGTGAATCAATCCGTCGTCCTTCTGGCATCGTACTTCGCATCTGGCGTTTCTCAACTGTTCCGCAGCGCGATCAAGGTCGCCCTTGATGCAGGTCCCAGTGAAACTCTCCGGAAGCACGAACTGAAATTGCCCGTAGCCGAAGCAGTGTCTATGGCTGGGAACCTGACAGAGTTGATCCCGGACCTGGTGACCGAGAGCCCGGACATCAGCTTCCAGGACACCAAGAGCATCATGCGGGTCTTCGACAATTACTTCGAGGTTAAGATCCCGAGGGACGAGATTACGAATAACGTGAGCGTTGGCTTGGCACTGAGGCACGTCCTGGTGCACAATGGAGGGGTAGTCGATCGCAAGTGTCTTCGGCAGATAGCGCATTCAACGCCCCGGTCTTTCAGGATTACCGTGGAGCACGACCAGGAACTGCGATTTGCCACTGAGGAGGTAGAAGCTCTGGGCGACTCAATGATCGCATATGTTGAGAGGATAGCGAAATTGGTGGATGTCGCGGTGTCGGATGAGGGCGCAACGGAAACACAGGAGGGATAGGCTTAGCATGCCCATCTACGAAATAACCCCCGAAAGAATCGCCCGCCTGGACCAGACCTCCTTCGAGAAGGCCGGCCTCCGCGAGCGCGAAGACCTCCAGCGCCTGCTGCGCGCGCAGATCGACGTGGTCTGCCCGGATGCCCTGGTGATCTCCGAGGGCTTTCGCGATTGGGAGGACTCCCGGCGGGAACTGGACCTGCTGGCGGTCGACCGGGACGCGAACCTCGTGGTCATCGAGCTCAAGCGCACCGGTGACACCGGACACGCGGAACTGCAGGCGGTTCGCTACGCGGCGATGGTCTCGGCGATGACCTTCGAGAAGGCGGTGGAGGTCTACGCGGCCTATCTTCGCGCGGTGGGGAATCCGCAGGGGCTCGATGCCTCCGCATCGCTCCTGGAATTTCTCGGCTGGGACGAGCCCGACGAGGACAGCTTCGCGCAGGAAGTGCGCATCGTGCTGGTGGCGGCCGACTTCTCCAAGGAGCTGACTACTTCCGTGATGTGGCTCAATCAGCGCGACCTCGACATCCGCTGCGTGCGCATGCGACCCTATCAGGACGGGGAACGGGTGCTGGTCGACGTGCAGCAAGTCATTCCGCTGCCCGAGGCGCAGGACTATACGGTGCGCATCAGAGAGAAGGCCGCCCGCGAACGGCAGGACCGGGCGGAACAGGGCGCCCGGCAGACGCTCCGGAAAGCCTTCTGGGAGGGCCTTCTCGAACGTTCCGCCGGCAAGCTGGAGCTTTTCGCGAACATCTCTGCCTCCAACGACAACTGGCTGGCGGCCGGCAGCGGCATGGGCAGCGCCGCCTACATGTACTGGGTCCGCCAGCATGATGCATCCGTGCAGCTGCAGTTCGTGGGGGACAAGGCCGGCAACAAGGCGCGCTTCGATCTGCTGCATGCGAAGAAGAGCGAAATCGAGGCCGCCTTCGGCGGCCCGCTGGAATGGCACCGCTGCGACGATCTCAAGAAGTCGTATCTCGTCAAGTCGCTGCCGGGCGGCTACCGGGACGATCCCGAAACCTGGCCGGAGGTTCAGGATTCCATGATCGAGGCGATGACCAGGCTGGAGAAGGCGGTCCGGCCGCACATGGACGAATTACGGAGAGCGCAATAGGAGGTATTGCGATGGCTGCAGCATGGATGGTCAGAGCAGGCGAAGGCTGCGAGGTGATCGAGGAGTTCGAGAAGCAGAGCTGCGTGGCCATTGGCTGGCACGAACTCGGGGATATATCCGGGGTGAAGACCGCTGAAGAGCTGAGGTCTCTGATGGACAGGACTTTCCCCGAGTGGAAGCCCCGCAAGCGGCAGGTATCGACGAGCATGGTCTTCAAGTTCCTGCACGACTTCAGCCTTGGCGATTTCGTCGCCTCCTACAACTCGGATACCCGCCAGTATCTGATCGGCACGATCGCCGGAGAGCACGTCTACGACACCGCGCCCATACCCCATTATCCCAACATCCGCCAAGTAACCTGGACCGGGAAGGTCGATCGCGATGATCTCACTGTCGAATCCCGCAACTCATTGGGCGCCATCTGCACGCTCTTCGCACTGAATCACGACGTGGTCTCCGAGCTCAGCGCGCTGGCCGAGGGCAAGGCGCCGGTGAAGGAGCCGGAGGCGGACGAAGCCGAGTTCGATTCCATTCGACAGGAAGTCATCGGACGGTCGCACGAGTTCATCAAGGACCTGGTCCAGAAGCTCGACTGGGACGAGATGCAGGAGCTGGTGGCCGGGATTCTCAGGGCCATGGGCTACAAGACGACGGTGTCTCCAAAGGGCTCGGACCGCGGCAAGGACATCGTGGCGTCTCCGGACGGGCTGGGTCTCGACCAGCCTCGTATCCGCGTTGAAGTCAAGCACAGGCCCAAGGATCAGATGGGTGCTCCGCAGGTGCGCAGCTTCATCGGTGCTCTCCGGCAGAACGACAAGGGGCTCTACGTCAGCAGTGGCGGCTTCAGCAGGGAGGCCCATTACGAAGCCGAGCGGGCCCAGGTCCCGGTCACTCTCCTCGACCTGGACGACGTCGTCGGCCTGCTCACGCAGCACTACGAGAATGTGGACATCAACACGAGAACGCTTGTCCCGCTTCGCAAGGTCTACTGGCCAGCTTCAAGCTGAGAAGTCAGCGCAGCGCCGGACAGCCTGGAGGGAGTGCGCCCATGAAACCCATGTTCACCGTCCACGTCGGGGAGTTCCTGGTCGGCGACTTCATTCGGAAGAAGTTCGGCAGGAAGTACGAGACCTGGCTGCCCACGCGTGATGAGGGAGTGGATCTGCTGGTCACCCGCCGCAAAGGCAAGTGCCGGCCGGTTAAGTTGCAGGTCAAGTTCTCGCGGGGCTTCAACCCCAGCAGCGTTCCGCCGGAGGAGCTTCTGGGCTGGGGCTGGTACACGCTCAATCCCGCCAAGATCCGTTCGAGCCCGGCCGATCTCTGGGTGTTCGTCACCCTCACCGACCAGCACAAGGCGCATTACATAGTGATTCCGACCCGCGAACTGCGCCGGCGGATCCCCAAGGGAACCGGCAAAACCTGGCACATCTACATGGCCGCGCTCAAGGGCGGGTTCTGCCTCAACACCCGGTCGCTGACCATGGAGCAGAAGAAGGTCGCCTACATCACCCGCAAGATCAAGAGGAGCCTGGATTTCAGCGAGTACTTCGAGAACTGGAAGCTGCTGGATAAGGCCAGCAGGTAGACTACCCCTAATCCGACCTGGGTCGCGCACCGGTGGTCTGACCCCATGCCGCTTCTGCCCGAAGCCCATTATCGCCATGATTCACCCCCTTCCAGGCGAGTACGGATTCAAGTTCCAAGTGCCCCCCTGTGTACTGGT